>ULNH01050284.1_pt1 | contig 20909 bp, 10 predicted proteins | sample 1951871 | NCBI WGS metagenome assembly ULNH01 (sample SAMEA4835572, study PRJEB28245) | human gut metagenome | biome: gut microbiome; material: fecal sample | place: Denmark | collected 2008 | reverse complement strand
TTGTCAACGACTTTCGCGGTTATCGTCGCCGAGCCCTTGGAGACGGATTTCACGCCGCAGGTCATGCCATCGGCGGAGGGGATGAGTTCAAATCCGCTGCCGTCCATGCTCCAAACTATCCTTGCGCCCTCCGGCAGGTCAGTCACGTTCGCATGAAGATTCAGCGTGAACCCGTAGCTGACCGTTGTGGTGGAGGGGGTGTTGATCGAGATCTTCGTCTTTATCGGTTCAAACACCGCCGTGAAGGTCATGTCCTGAGCGTGCATAGTCTCGGGCACTTCCGGCGACCAGCCCATGAAATCATAGCCGACTTTTTTCGGAGACTCAGGTGGTACGATATCAAATCCTTCTTTGATTTTTAGCTCGGTAATGTCTTCATCAATGATCCACTTAACGGTATATTTGCGAGCGACAACGTGTACTTTACAGCTTGCGGTTATTGTCTCTCCGTCGGTACTGCTTATGCTTGCAGTGACTGTTGCTGTTCCCTCGCCGACTGCACCTATAACACCCGATTCGCTTACTAAAACGACCTGCTCGTCCGATGACTCCCATGTGATCATCATGGGTGTTGCCTCTTGCGGGAGTATGGATATATTTAACAGTTTTGCACTGTTATCTCCGGTGAGATCCAGCGTTACTTCGGAATCATCAAATGACATCTCGGAGGCCTCGACGGTTACATTGGTGAATTTTGCGACAAGATCGGTATTCTCGGTAACAACGAAGCCGTAATTCGCATTGGCCGAAACAAGCTCTCCGCTTGCAAACCAACCGAGGAAGCTGTTGTTTGAGTCGGTAGATGCATTAAGGGTAATGTAGTCACCTTTAGATACGGCTTCGTATCCGTTTGCGTAGCCGACACCTTCAATTGTAACATTCACCTTTAGATCGTGCAGAAGATCTTCTTCAAGAATTTCGGTTTTTTCAATCGTTTCGCCCAATTCTGTTACAAGAGCCAAATCGTTGATTTCGAAATCTTCTCCGGAATATTCGCAGCACATCTCAAAGCCTTTTTCTACAGTAACATTTGCATAATTGATCCTTTTAAGCTCTACACCTTCATTGCTTATCTCGCTTACCGTGTAGTTCATTTCTCCGTCATCGTTACCGATAAGTCTAACCTCGTAGTTCCCATTTGACGGGAGCCAAAAGCTCTTGGAGTCACCGTTCACTGAGAGAGCCACGCTGTTCTCGCCTGCAGCAATGCTTTCGTCGATCGTATTGTTAACTATTCTGCCGACAATTTCATTGAGATCGTTATCATAGATTTCAATATCGATCGGGCAATTGACAGTGCCTTTATATCCTTTTCTGTAGCGTCCTTTTGCATAAGTATAGGCTTGGTCATAGCTCATTGTTGTGACATAAGAGGCGTAGGTTTCCGCTGTATGGGCATATTCAAAGCGGCGGGCTAACTTTCCTTCATGAATAAAAAATGCTGTTAATGCCATATACAATTTGTCGCCGGATGTAAGTGCTAGTTGAGAAATTGCTGTAGCCATATCAAACATTGACGCTGTTTCACTAACAAAATGGCAGATTGTATTTTGAAAGTATCGGTATAACGAATACCAAATCGGCGACGTGCTTCGCAAAAAGCCACCTATATAAAAGCTGTTTAGACCTCCAAATCTGCTTGTCATGGCAAATATTACGCTAAACACTTCAAACTCGCCGGTTCCGTATGGGACATAATTGCTGCCATAGTACTTTCTAAACTCAGAACTCATTTTGTTTTTATAGATATTATAGCTGTAGCCGCTCTCGTTTGTTTTACTCGGCAGAGTCAGGGTAACGCCGTATCTGCCATAGCCCCATGCGCCGGGCAGCACTTTTGTGACAAAATCTTCCGGATTCACAAAATTGAATATGTTGGTATATATGGTATTTGCTCTGGTGTTGGATTTTGTCGTGTTTGGCGATGCAAAAGTATAAGTAAATATTTTACTGCTTGTAGGGTAAATGCTTGAGCCTGATTTGGATGAATCTATGAGCTTTGCCGCTAAGACGTTCGCAACGGCAGCGCCCCTGCTGTGACCGGTAATAATGAATTCGATGTTTTTGCCTCCGGTAAGATTGCTCCGTCTCAGGTAGCTGTCAAGATTGTTCTTAACGAACTGTGCCGCTTGCTCGAAATAATAATGACCGCTGCCGGTGTAGTTCTTTTTGTCTAATTTCCCGCGAGGGTCAAAATTTGAATACCATTCGTTGCCTGTCGTTCCTCTGAGAGCTACCAAAACAACGGTGTGCTTTTCGCCGTTACGCACATATTCTTTTCTCGTTATAATAAAGCTGTTTTTTGCATACACGGAGTTGCTTTTGCTTGGCCAGTAAATTGCTGCGTTCCCGTTGGAATAGCCGTTTTTTAGTTGTGCAGCGCTCGGATTATTATCAAAGGTTTTGAAGCCCAAATTGTTCAATCCATTGCGCAAGTTTTCAACCGATGAATATGTCAGCAGAGATATCTGCGAACAGAATTTGGCGAGGTTGTGATTATAGCTGTACGAATCCGTGTTTAACCAGTTCGCATCGAACGAAACATTCATTTTGCGATTGGCATCACCCAAGACCAATTGACCCGTACTTTTAATATTGCTGTTATACGGCTTGACGGTAACGGTGCATTTTGCAGTCTTGCCGCTGTCGTTTGTTTTGACCGTTATTGTTGCCGTACCCTCTGCGCGCGCCGTGATCCTCCCGCCTGAGTCAACGGTCGCAACATTCGTGTTTGAGGATTGCCATGTTATGCCCTTGTTTGCTGCGTTTGAAGGCTTTACGGCGGCAGTCAGATTCTCCGACTTTCCTGCAAAGAGCGTGATCTGAGACCTGTTTAGGCTGACTCCCGTTACTTTTATGGGCTCATTTTTGACGGTAACGGTGCATTTGGCGGTTTTGCTGCCGTCCTTTGTCGTTACGGATATAGTTGCCGTGCCTGCGGCTTTCGCAGAGACCTTGCCTGAGGAGCTGACCGTTGCTATATTGCTGTTGCTTGAGCTCCAGGTAACATTTCTGTTGCTTGCGCCGGACGGTTGTATCGAGGCGGAGAGCTGATATGTTTTTCCTTTGATGATCGAAATACTTGACTGATTTAATGATATGCCTGTGACAGGCTGAGAGACAGTCACCGTGCAGGTTGCCGTATAGCCGCCGTCGTCAGTCCTGGCGGTTATTATCGCCGTCCCTTTTGATTTTGCAGTTACCAGCCCGGCGCTGACGGAGGCAACCGCCGGATTAGAGGACTCCCAACGAACCGTTTTATTCTGTGCATTTTCGGGCTCCACAGATGCATTAAGCTGCACCGAGCTGTCAACGGTAACGGCAAGCGAAGCCTTATCAAGGCTGATTCCCGTGACGCTCACATCGCCTGAGCCGAGAAAATGGATCGTTGCATTTATCAGACAGTCGTTGTCGATCTTAATATTAATGGCGTTCCACTGTTCTTCTGTGCCGGAATAGTAGACATCTTTCAAGGCAGTACAAGCATTAAACGCTAAATTATCTATCCTAATAATGCTGTTAGGAAGTGCAATGCTTGTGAGACTACGGCAAAAGGAAAACGCACCACCGCCTATGCTTGTAACGCCTTCGGGGATGGTGATATTCGTGAGGCTGCTACAAAAATAAAATGTAAATTGACCGATGCAAGTGACATTGTCGGGAATGTTAATATTCGTGAGGCTGTTGCAATAATAAAACGCAGCATAGTCTATACTCGTAACGCCGTCGGGGATTGTGATGCTTGTGAGGCTGCTGCAACCATAAAATGCAGAAGAGCCTATGCTTGTAACACCGTCGGGGATTGTATATGAAGTCTCCGCTTTTCCTTCGGGATATCTTATCAATTCGGTCTTTTCTTTGTTAAACAGAATGCCGTTCTCGCTCGAATAAACCGAATTTGAAGAATCAACATTTATTTGGATTAATTTTTGGCAGCCATCAAAAGCACCATTAGCTATGCTCGTAACGCCGTCGGGTATGGTTATGCTTGTAAGGTTGTTGCAATGAGAAAATGCATAACTGCCTATACTTGTAACACCGTCGGGGATTGTATATGAAGTCTCTGCTTTCCCTTCGGGATATCTTATCAATTCGGTCTTTCCTTTGTTAAACAGAACGCCGTTCTCGCTCGAATATACCGTATTGGCTGTATCAACATTGATTTGAGTCAATTTTTCGCAACCACAAAACGCCTCGCTGCCGATGCGTGTAACTCCGCTGCCGATTGTTACGCTTGTGAGTCTGTCGCAACCGCAAAACGCATCACTGCCTATACTTGTAACGCTGTTCGGAATGGTGATGCTTGTGAGTCTGTCACAATTACAAAACGCCCAACTGCCTATACTTGTAACGCTGTTGGGGATGGTGATGCTTGCGAGGCCGTTACAATACACAAACGCAGAATTGCCGATACTTGTAACCGGCTTTCCGTCGATTTGAGAAGGTATTGTTATTGCACCTTGTGCCGATTTGTCACAATCGGTTATGGTGACCGTGCCGTCACTGCCGACCTCGTAAGTATAGATATCATACTTCTCGCTCGCCGCCTGCGCCTCAGAGCCGAAAAGCTCCTTGATGCTCGGCAGCTCGATGCCCTCGCCGCCGACGGCGACCGCGCCGAATACCATTATCATGCATAACAGCAACGATAATGCGCTTTTGAATGCTTTTTTCATAGAGGTTCCTCCTTTTTACCGCATTGCGGGTGTGGCGTTACGCCTTCGTGAATAAAGACACGGCCTTTGCCTAAAAGGTTCAAAAAACTTTGGTTTTAGACATGTTTTAAATATAATATCAAATTTTCGCTTGCCGGTATAGCCCAAAAAGCAGTGACGAAAAGTACACAATATGAGAAAGCGGGAGAGGTGAGCCTCTCCCGCCTTGGTGGGGTTATTTGTTTACTCGATCATGTATTTCAACGCATAGGGGATTATTTTGTTCGAGCCGAAGAGCTTTTTGAAGAAAGCGATAATTTTGGTGAAGAATCCGGCTTTTGAGATCATTTCTTGCGTATCCGAGCTAATAAATGTTCCGTCGCTTTCGACTATTTTGACGGTAAACACTGTGGTGCCGCTTGCCTTTGGCGTGATCTGACAAGTCTGACCGTTGGCAGAAACCGTCATATCAAAATTGTTGTTTGATGCTTCCCAAACAATTTTGGTGTCATTCGGTATAGCTCCGCTTATATCTGCGTGAAGAATTATTGCGTCGCCATATTTGATCGTAGTTGTTGACGGAGTTCGGATCGACGGCTTGAAATCAGGTATAAAATTTGCTTTGAATTTTAAATCATATGGCGGCATAGTTTCGGGAACCTCTGCACTCCATCCAATAAATTTGTACCCATTTTTGTTTGGAATTGCCGGCATTCTTATTTTGTCACCATATTTGTACTGATCGATTGTTGACTTATTGTCAGTAATCCACTCGATTTTTAGGAATTCAGGCAAAACTTTTACTCTGCACGAAGAAGAATACGGTGTTCCACAAGCGGAAACCGTTAAAAACGCATCACCCTCGCCGATGCACCTGATGATTCCATTTGAATCGACTACCACAATATCTGTATTTGATGATTCCCATTGCAAATCCGCTTTCTTGCCCATAGGTTTTATTACAGCCTCAAGATATTCAATATCTCCGACATGGAAAAAGCATTCTTTAGATGGAATTTCAATTCCCATAATTGAGGATCCATCATAGTCCTTGGTAAATGCCTTTACACACACGTTCCCACCATATTTTTTAGCGGAATCAAAAAAATCACTCGATTTGCTGCTCAAACTGATATAGCTTTCTCCGATGTTAGCATGGTATTTTAAAATATCAGTTTCGTTACCTTCAAGTAATATCACAGGAGTATTTTCGGCTGACTTCATTGTGATGATAACAGAATATTTTTCTCCTTTATTTAAAGGGATGGGATTGGGTATTTTGAATGTGTGGTATCCCGAATATTCTACAGATGTATTAAACGTTGCCGCAAGAGTACCGGAGGTTGGATTTATGTAATCGTCATTCAAATTTTTATAAATGCCGATTTCTATGTCAACGACAGTTGAGCCTTGAGGATATATCGACTGTTGATATGTGTAAAACCCTATTGCTTCTAATACTTCAGCTTGATTTGATGTGAAAACATTGCCGACGGCAGAGGTGTTAAACTGCTTAGCGGTGATGCATCGGTTGAATCCAAAACCGTCATATTGATATATATTGTCATATGAGTCTGAAGAAACACAGGCAAACGTCATCGGATTAACCAAGTCTGAATTTTCATAAGAGATCCCAAATAAGCCATCTTCACCCCACAAAGTGCCCCAACTATTTTTGCATAGCCATGCCCCGTTTTCTTTGGGACGGCAGTCATTTTTAAAATTTTCCTTTGGGTATTCATCGTCCCATCCGACTATTATTACTGCATGCCCGAATCCGTCAGAAGAATTGTTGTAGTAGGCACAACTACCTTCTGATATAATTTCGTTGTTTTGCGTAATATGTTTCACTGTATTATTTAATTTATTTGGATTGTAATATATCCCTATTTGTACAGCTCCGTTAGTAACAATTGCGTTTTTAATATCACTTGTTGTGTTAAGAAGAATCGCTTCACTTAACCATCCGGCAGAATGATTATATCGCTCGGATTCCTCATAATGCCCCATTTTGTCATTGCTTTTGGTTTATCTTATCAGCACCCAGTAAAGCTTTTAATGTTCTTTTCGCTTAGTTCGAGCCAAGCGAAGTTGATTTTGTTCTTCTCCGGTGCATATTTGTTTGCAATGTCGTAAAACTCCGATTGTGGCACTTTGATTGGCTCATCTTTGTCGGCTTGATTACAATAATAGGTTATCTCACCGGTGGTTTCATCCTCCGACGAATAGAGGGTGAGCAGCCAATCGTATGATTTGGTGCATTCATTATATTTGTCTATGTTTATCGGAAAGAGGGGACCGCTTGTCCTGTTGTACGGCGTTTCGTATCTTAAAAAACCGCCTTTGTAGAACTCCGCATATGCCCTTGTCTCTCCATATTTTGTCAGGTCCCCGGAATCTGTGACTTTCCAGATGTCGATTCTGTGGTTGCTGTCATCTGGCTCAAGTTCAAACTTAACAAGCAGTTCGTTTTTGCCGTCATCGTTTATATCCGTTATTGCAAAGCTAATTTCACCGTCGGAATCATAATCGATATTTGAATAGTGACTTGGATTGTTGAGAATATCTCTCAGTTGCATTGCATAAACCGTATTTGTGTTTACCGTGTCAGCGATTTCGGAAACGGTTGCGCTTGCAATTGTCCCTTGTGTGCTTTCGTATGAAGTATCTTCGAGGGTGATGCTCGGATCGATGGACTCGTTTGTCTCCTTTTTCAAAAAAATGAGTCCTGCGGCGGCAATTCCGACTATCAAAAGTGAAGCGACAACTGCTGTGATGATAATTACAGTCTTTCGATTGTCGGGAACACTTGTGAAATTTGCCGAAGCGCAGTTTGGACACGTTTTAACACCGTCCTCGACGATGGTGGCACATCTTGTACTTTTTTTAGCCATTGTTTTTTCGATACATGTAGTTGTATCTTCTCTCCTTTCATGTCGACAAATGCAGAAGTTTTTTGAACCTCTCAAATGTACAGACAGGTTTATAACGATTTGGTTCATTAATTTTAAAATGAATAGCATTTTTTAATTGCGTATGATTACAGGAAATTAAAATACCAAAAGCGGGAGAGGCTTACCTCTCCCGCTTTTGCGCGATTGATTTATTGTTAACTCCTCATTATTTGATTATCCCTTCAAGCAAATACGGTAAGACCATGCTGATGCCAAAGAGCTTTTTGAAGAATGCAATGAGTTTAAGGAAGAAGTTTGACTTACACTCAATGGTGATATAGTCAATCGCATGGTCACCCTCAGCGTTGACAATGGTCTCGTCGTCGGCGGTAGAGGCAATGGCAATGACCAGCTCTTCACATGTTTTGTCGGCGGTTATTGGGATCCAATCATTTTTAATCACCGCTAACTTGTTTGGGATCACCCATTCGGTATAACTGCCCTGCGGCATGTTTTTTGACTCGGTGGTCAACACGAGCGTCTGACCGTAATTGAGTGTTTTGGTTGACGGTTCACGGATCTTAAACTCCGCATTCTCGGCGAGGACGGCCTTTGACTGCTTAACTTCGTCGCCGTCTTTATAGACAAGCATCATCTTCAATTCGCCTTTATTTCTCGGGATATACTCAAATATCGTTGAGTCGCTGTCGGCGACCTTGTAAGTAACGAACTCGAGCTTGGATAATTCTCTCTCGCCCGAGAAGGCATAGAGCATATATACTCTGCCCGGTACAGTGTTGGCGTAGTACTTGTATACCTTGTTTGCCTTGTTCGGCGAGAACGAAGCTGCGAACGGAGCCTTGGCGGGGGAATGAGCTTTTGCGGAGCTTGAGTCGCCGGTGTTTGTTGCCAAATTGCTGAGCCTTAAAGCGGGACGAACACCGAGATCGGTACTTTCGACACTACCGTAGCTGCTGACGTCGCCGTCGTGATCGACTCTGCAGGCACTGCCGGAAAAATCGCTGGCAGAGCGCAAACGCCAGCAAGAACATTTGTTCGAGTTTACATATAATCCCTGAGCCTTCGCGTAGTCTGTGCCCACAGCCTTGAGGGTCTCACTGTCAGTGAAGCCGTAGGAGGCGTTTTGGGCTTCACTACATGAAAGGAGGAAGACATTATCAGTGGTGGAAACGCTGCCGTATTTGCTGTAGTCGGTCGAGTACGCACTGTTATCGAGCGTGGTCGGGAGGATATTCTGCCTCTGAGCCGAGGTGAAGGCTGTATTACAGAAATCCTCATTCAGCCATTTGTGTATGCTGCTCGTGGCATAATCGTTGGCGTATTTTGTGTATGACGCATTGTTCCAGTAAACAAATTCATATTCGACGGCGGTGCCGGTTTTATATATCGTATTGCTGTACGCCTGCGAATCGATTATGCTTTTGCTGAGCACAAGACCCTTTGTGGGGTCGAGCACCTGCCACTTCAGCGGCTCGTATTTGAAATAGTAAATATTGTTTACCGTATAGCCGTTATCGTCCTGATTTGAATAGACGGAGGAGGAAGAATAATTAGTATAATACGGCCTGTATTGGGTGAATCTCACCGCACGGTAGTCATTAGCGCCGTCTCCGTTAATATCCATATCGGCATATTCCATCCAGTTGCCCTGCTTCATTGAGCCTAAGCTGCCGTCGCCGCTGTAATACTTGTAGCTGACCCAATTCTTTGATGCCGCCTCGAGCTTTGCATATGTTGCGCTGTCGTTCTCTTTTGTGACTTCACTCTGAGGATATGAACCGAACGGGATAATGTCACCCACAGTATAGTTTCCCTTCAGGGTCACATTGACATCTCTTGCCGGTTTTTCTGAAGCTTTTTCATTAACTTTGACGGTGGCTTTTTCACTTCGGTAATCGGCACATTCAATTCTTATATTATGATTTCCATTTTTGAAATACGCTATAGCTTCGCCGTTTGCGTCTGTCTTTACCGTGCTGCTGTCAAGAAGCAGGTCATAGTTGGAGTCTACTTTCCCGTCGCCAAGATAAATGGTGGCACCGCTGATAGGAACCTTTGACGTGTTAACCACGATGATTTTAGCGGGGTACCAGATGTAAGGACATTTACCCCGGCCGAATTGTTTCTTTGATATTGAGAAATATATATCGCCGAGATCGACATTTTTATCTAAAATATTCTTTGTCTTCTTTTCTTCAATTCCTTTGAATCCTTCAAAAAAGACGATTGTAACGGACAGCGACACATTAAAGTTAATATCACCGGATATGCAATGATCGCATTCATGAGCCTTTACGGAAATCATCTCGGATAATATGTTGCGGCTGTATGTGAATGTGCCGACAAAGCCGATAAAAGCATTCAGCTGCACCTTCAAAACTTTTTCTGATACCGCCCATAATTGCGGCTTGAAATCTACACCGAGCGACACGACTGCAGAAATCTCTATTTTTACATCTGCTGTGGGGTCTTTGCATTTATTTACAAAGCCGTCGCTGCCGAAGCCGAAGCCTACTGTCTGAGAAACTTCGATATTAAAACTTGCCTCTCCGCTTATTGAAAACTGTACTGTCGGATTGATCCCGAAGAATACACCCACAATGGGCGTAAAACCGAAATGGCCACAACTCTTTTCAAAAGTAATTTTACCGGAGACTGCGATTTTAAAGCAAACCGATGGATCAAAAACCAGAGAGACCTCACGATAAGTGATGCTTAGAAACAACTTGAATTGCAGCGTCAGCCTCATTGCAAGCTCACCGGACACAGTGACTTCTTTTTCTTTTCCGTCTTCTTTTACTGTTTTTTTATGTTCGATTTTGTATGAGTGTGAGAATTCATCGCTGGTGTTTATGTCATATGCCCTTTTGGGCGCTTTATTTCCGGCGGAGGACGAATCACCATCTGATTTGAATTCATTGTAGTCTACAACTCCTTCATAGTTGACGCCTTCATCTTCTCCGCCGTAGAATTCCAATTTGTCGCTTGTGCTGCCGGTGTCAATTTTGATGAATTCAAAAAGGTCCTCGATTTCGGCATCATCAGCGTATATGACAGCTGTGGAACCGTTTATTGAAATCGATTTGACCTTTAGGACGTCAAAATCTCCGTCGTCATTCTCAAAACTTAATACGTCGCCGATGTTGAGGGAAGAGATTTCAGAGTTGATATTCTCAAAAACATATTTTCGGTTTTCTCTTTCGTATGAAGATAAAACATTCTGAGATGATTCCGAGATTTTTGTTGCACCGTCTACCAGGACAAGAAAGTTATTGTCAATTTGATTATCAAGATTGATAACTCGATCTTCATCAAAACTGTCGACTGAAGTTTCCATAAATTCTTCATAAGCAGAGGTGTGAGTTGAGTCCGCAAACTCGGCAGAAAGAGCCGAAAGCTCGCCATCCACTATATAAGCCCTAATTCTATAATGTTGCGGCAATTGATCTGACAAGGTTATAGTCTTATCGGTTTCCTCTGCCGTAATATCGGTGCTGACTGAGGAAAGCATTTTTCCGCTGTCTTCGTCAAAGAATGCTATAATTAAACTGGCATTTGATACCGTTTTAAAAGAGACCTCAACGGAATCGTCTTTGACATTTATTCCTCGAATATAATAGTTTTCGTTGGAGTTCTTCCCCTGGTTATCCTCAATTGCCTTTTTAACCGCATCACCGAATGAAGTTGTGGCTTGTGTAGAAATCTCAGAAAACACGGTTTCGACATTGCCTGAATCGACTTTTTCGCCCTCCGCGAAGGCCGGCGCTACTCCGGCAACTGCAATTACAATGCATAGTAACAACGACAATGTAGTTCTGAATGCTTTTTTCATTTTTTGCCTCCTGAATTCATTTTTGAGCCTTTCCTCAGGGCGCACCTCGCCCTTATGAGAAACCCTCTCATGAATAAAGACAGAATTTCGCAAAATCGGTTCACAGATTTGTAAAAAAATTTGTATTTTTCAAGTTTTTTTCGAAAAAAACCCGTTTGAAATTTCTAAACTCCAAAACCGAATGAAATTTGCCCCGGCTGTTCAGATTTTTATTGATTTGTCCGCAGCGGTATTGTATAATATTTAAACAGACCACAGAAAGGGGCAAAAACATGAAAACTTTATTCAAGAACGGCACTGTATTCGACGGCAGCGGCAATGCTCCGTTTGTTGGCGACGTCCTTATTGAGGACAACAAAATTCTCAAGGTCGGCAAGTGCGACGAAGCGGCAGACGAGACGGTCGACGCAACCGGTCTTTATGTTTGCCCCGGCTTTATTGACGCCCATTCGCACAATGATTTCTTCTGCGACAGGGCGGACAGCGAGAAATTCTTCAGCCCGTTCATCAGGCAGGGCATCACCACCCAGATAACCGGCAATTGCAGCTTTTCGCCGTTCGGGACGGATGAAAATACGCCCTACAGAGACAAGCTCGGCGGCGGCCTCTTTGAGTCGGAATTCACCGGTAGCCTCGCTTCTTTCCGCGAGAAGCTCACGGGCAGGCTCCATGTCAATATCGTGCCGCTCGTCGGTCACGGCTCTGTCCGCGCGGGCATCTGCGGCTACGACTCGACGCCGCTCACCCCGGAGCAGCTTAAAAATGAGATCGACCACGTTCATCAGGCGATGGAGGACGGCGCATTCGGCGGCTCGATGGGCTTCATGTATGAGCCGAACAGATACGCGACCAAGGAGGAGCTTTATGCCTTCGCGAGGGAGATTGCGAAATACGACGGAATTCTCACCGTCCATGCGAGAGCCTGCTCGGCGGTCAGCGCGGAATATCCGCTCATCACCAAGAAATCCCACCTCGAGATCGCACTCGACGAGATAGTTGATATCATGGAGCAAACGGGCGTTCGCACGGAGTACAGCCACCTTATCTTCACGGGCAAGAAATCGTGGAAAAAGCTCGATAAGATGCTGAATGTTTTCCACACCCTCAAAGCTCAGGGCAAGCCCATTGCATATGATAATTACGCGTTCCATTACGGCGCGTCGGTCATCACCGTCGTGTTCCCCGAATGGTATGCAAAGCTCCCCAAGGAGCAGGCGAATTCACCGCTGAATCGCTTCAAGCTCAGCCTGACCATACTCATGTACCGCAAGGTGCTCGGCATCGACTGGGAGGATATGACCGTCGCGTATATCAGTGATGATCACCCCGAATACGAGGGCAAAACGGTCATTCAGCTCGCCGAAGAGGAGGGCGTAAAGCCACTGGATATGTATCTGAAGCTCGTTGAGCTTTCCGACCGCACGGGCAGGATCTACCTTGATAAATATTACAACGACACGATCGTGCGTACGCTCATGGAAGATGATATGTCGGTATTCATGACCGACGCATGGGTTGAGGAGAAGGGGAGGCAGAATATTGCGACCTTCCAGACCTTCCCGCAGTTCTTCCTGCTCGGCAGGCGATGGAATATCGCCCCCGAGAAGATAGTCCGCAAAATGACGGGCGCAACCGCCGACCGCTACGGCATCAAGGAGCGCGGCTACCTCAAAGAGGGCTACAAGGCCGATATCAGCATTGTCGACCCCGCAAAGTTCAGCGTTGACGAATCTCGCCCCGACGCAGCCCCCGGCGGCATCCACAGCGTCTATATCAACGGCAAAGCCGTCCTGAAGAACGGCGAATATCTCGGCGGCACCAACGGCGAATTCATTCTGAAAAAGTAAACATAGTTAAAAGCAGTCATCGAAGGCGGCCGCTTTTTGTCAACGGAAAGGGAGATTATATGAAAGTTCTTATCATCAACGGCAGCCCGAGAGCGAACGGCAACACCTCCATAGCCGTGCGTGAAGTCGAGAATGTTCTCAAAGCGGAGGGCATTGAGGTCAAGACCGTGCAGATAGGCGGCAGGAATATTCGCGGCTGCATAGCCTGCGGCAGATGCTCAGAGCTCGGCAAATGTGCGATAGACGATACCGTCAACGAGCTCGCGGGCGAATTCGAGAGCGCGGACGGTCTTATCGTCGCAAGCCCCGTTTATTATGCGTCGGCGAATGCTACGCTCATTGCCTGCCTCGACAGGCTCTTCTACAGCACTCCTTTTGATAAGACGATGAAGGTCGGCGCAAGCATCGTCTGCGCCAGAAGAGGCGGCTGCTCGGCGACATTTGACGAGATGAATAAATACTTCACTATTAGCAATATGCCGATAGCCTCGAGCCAATATTGGAACAGCATCCACGGCAGAGTCAAGGGCGAGGCGGAGCTTGACGAGGAGGGCAAGCAGACTATGCGAACTCTCGCAAGAAATATGACGTTCCTGATGAAGAGCATTGCTCTCGGTAGTGAGAAATACGGTCTGCCTGAAAAGGAACCGCGCGTCGCAACGAATTTCATCGGCTGAGCAAGCACCCAAAGCTGTTAGACTGTCTAACGTTTAACACATAAACGATTTAAAACTATAAGCGGGAGAGGCCTAACTCTCCCGCTTGTTTTGATTTTAAGAGCTTTATGTGCGGCTGTATTAATACCATATGAATCCCAGAAGGAATATCCTGATAAGCGTTTGCCACCACGCATATTTGACATAGAGGGTCTCCGAGTCGACTGTTCCGTCCTCAAAAACGGCGGTAATAACCGTTGAGCCTATTCGGCGGGCGACGACCGTTCCGTTTGCATCAACACTTGCGACATTTGGGTCTGATGAGGTCCATTTGACTACATTACTGCCGTGAGAATCGATTCGATATATTGATTTGTACGGCACGAAGTCGGGAAGGTAAAAATAGCTTCGGTGGGTCGCATAGTCGAGCCCGAGCCATATGTTGTATTCGCCGTTATCCTCAATGAACAAGGTGCCTTCTTCTTTGTCATTTGAGCCGAATGTGCCTTCGGAAATATCCAATTTCCATTTGCTGATAAAGGTGCCTTTATCAGTATCGCTTTGCCCAATAAAATCAAATCCGAAATATGGAAGTGAATCGCTTTCAAATCGGAGCGTGCTGTCGGTATAGACGCTTTCAATGTAAAAATACACCGTGTCTATATTTCCTATATTTTCACCGCGCGGAGCAATAGAAACGGGAACGCTTATGGGGCAATTTAAGGACGCAACATTCACTGTGTTATCAAGCGTCAGTGTTTCGGTTTCTGTTATGTCATAGTCGGCATGTTCTTTGACATTGAAAACGAAAGAAGAGGCACCGCCGCATTCAAAATAAATGAAGTAGGTTTTGCCTTTTTCAAATTCGATTTTTCCGTCTACGACGTAGGTCAATCTGTCAAGCTTTCTGAAAAACGAACGTTCATAATAAGGTGTGCCGGCGGATTCGTTATAAAGATACATCCATACCGCTCCGATATCATCATCCTCGGAAGGCGTATGCTTCACTTCAAAAGCAAGCTCGCCGTCTTTGGGCGCGACGAATTTATAGACAGGCGCCATATCGGATACCGTGACAGAGTCACCGGAGGATATCTCCGGAGCATCGTCCATTAAGGATGTTCCCTTGGAGCGCTCGACCGAGACGGTGTATTTATGCCCGAATCGATACATTCCGCTCTCATCCTCGGCTAATCTGACCGAAACAGTCTTTCTCTCGCCTTTATCAAATGATGTGTAGATATAAGCGTCGCCGTTGATGAACGTTGCATTTGCGTTTTTGTCGTTTAATTCTATCGTATAGTCATTCTTGTCAATATCACGAATAATAAAACGATAATTGCCCTCTTCTTCCGCCGTGAAGCTGTATTCGTGGCAAGCGGTGGACGAATAAAGTTTGTCATCAATCGGCTCATTCTCTTTAAGTTCAACGCTGTGTGAGCTGCCGTCATATTCGGCTATGTAAAAATTGCCGGATTCATAGCAGGTAAGGCCGAAATAGTATTCGCAGTCCTTCTTCAGATAATATGAATATCCGTTGCTTTTATTTGCGGCAACTCTTTCTTTATCTGCGTCAAACACGTTGACATGAATCCCGTTGTCGCTCTCAGCGCAATAAAATCCGCTCTTCTCCGGCACAAATCTGAATGCATAAACCGTTTCATAATCTTCGGTGAGCTCAATGTGCACCGTTTCGTTAAGGGTGATGTCAATGCTGTCTTTACACATATATTCGGCATAATTCATGGTCTCTATCTCAAAATCGACCTCTTTGCCGTCGGGGGAATTTATCACGATCTGCATAGAGTATGTGGAAGGCTCGTCGCCTTCGTAGAACCTGTAATCGGTGTAAACGGAGAAATAATAATACCTGTTCGGCTCGATCTCACTGCCGTTAACCGTTATGTCGATATCCCCGCCGCAGACGATCCTGTAATATCCGCTGAAGTAGCTTTCGCTTTCAACGGAAAAGATGCTGTACGAATCGCCGGAGGTGCGGCTCTTTAAACAGTCGCCGGCCTCTATCCTTGTTGAAGTCCGCTCGTCATACAGAGTTTCGGTATCCGCCGTGACGGTGATTACGCCTGTTGCGGAGTTGCTCGAAAAGCCCGCGGTCAGGAATACGGAGTCACCCTTTGCTATGTAACAGGTTATGCTCTGTCCGCCGCTTGCGAGCACTGTGCCGAAGGGCGAATAAATCGTTCCCTGTGCGCCTTCACTGAGAGTGAAGGTGTATTCGGCACTGCCCGGTGAAGTGAATTTGAAGGTTTCTTTTCCGCCGGGTGAAGAGATACTCGCTGAGCACGGAGTTCTCGCTTCGACGGTTTTATAAGAGCTGAATATCCCGTCGCCTGTGCCGTATTTTTTCAGAGTGTTGCTTTCGAGTGAAGCGAGCGCGGCGTGCGCCCAACAGCTGCCGAGAAATCCCTGATCTTTGACTGTCGAAACATAGCCGTAATCACGCAGATCGTATTTTGCGGGCAAAGATACCGCCTTTTGAGATGCCGTGTCAAAGTTGTATTTCAGCGGGGAAGGAATGAGCTCGCCGCCGTCGGGGTTTTTAAGATAATCAATATAATCCTGATTGATCTTGCCGCCGAGTTTTTGTATTTCTTCTATTGAGTAAGTTTTGGTTGAGGAATACTCTCGATTCTCATTGTCAATACCGAAGTAGCTTTTAAGCCCCTTGCCCGGAGCCATCATTCTGTCTGGGTGGTATGACGTGAAAGCCTTGATCGACCAGTTTGAGTTCTCAAGGCTGTCATAAAGGTCGATGATAAGATTTTTCGAGGAATAAAAGCTTTCGCCGCGATTCCCGCGAACTCCGGGCACATATGACACTTCCGCAGTGTACTGCTCCGCTATGCCGAGAGCGCCGTCGAGCTTTAGCACTATGGCGAATCTTGTGCCCTTTTTAAGCGTATACTCCCTGTCAAGGTCAATGACCGAATAGCCGGGATTGCTAACCTTTCCTGAAGCTATTTTAACAGCTTTCGAGTTACGGCTGCCGAGCCTTGCGTCCTCGGGATTCCTATAATCCTCTACAAGATATACGGAATAGCCGGTGTTGCTGAAGGTCGTATGGAACGAAACGGCTTTAAGAGTTTCATCGCTGTTCAGTGCCTTGCCCTGCTCGGGAAACACGTTGAATGCGTAATCTATTTTGTCATATAATCCGTAAAACGCTCCGTTTGCACCGTATTCGTCATATTGATAAATTTTGTTGTATCCGCAGTCCTTATCCGCAACGGTAAAAGCGGCAAATTCCTTGATGGATAACGGGCTGAATATCCTGTCTTCATATGAGATATAGATATATCCGTCATACCCGCGATCCGTGCCCCAACTGTTTTTGCACAGTATTGCTCCGTTCTTTTTCGGCTGAACGGGGAAATTCTCTTTCGGGTAATTATCGTCCCACCCGACCATCGTTACGGCGTGGCTCTCCCATTCTTCGCCGTCCTCTGTTTTGTAGAGCAGGGGAGTGCAATAATTAGAATCATCGGTCGTCTTGTCGGTGTAAGTGAACCCGCAATAGATCGCGCCGTATTCCATTACGGCGGATTTAACGGCGTTGATATCGTTGTCAATTTTGATAACGCCGTCCAAATAGGCAATGTTGCTCAGCTTTTTGTACTCAGCTTTGCTGTATAATGAGCCGTTGTACGGGTGAGCGTTTTCGCTTACGGGGCCTGCCCATGAGCTTAGATAGGCGGTTGCAAGAGAAGTGTTTCCGCCGTCCGAATAGTCACGATTGGTGTAAAAATCCGACCCGACGCTTGAAAGATAGGTTATCATGTTCATCTCGGAGAAATCGACGCTGCTTTGCTCGTTATGAAGCGGTTCTTCGGCTGCCAATGCGGAAAGAGCTGCTGAAAAAGCCGTAAGAATAATAATGGAAATCAGAACTACAGAAATAACTTTTTTGATTGTGTTTTTCATAAAAACAACCTCCTCATGTTTACTATATCAGAAAAAATTCCAAAATGCAAGAATAAATTTCACCGTCAGCCGCCCCGTCATCGACCGCAGAGTGATAAAAAGTGTATATGAGCAATAAGACCGAGAAGGGAGATGCTTCTCAGCTCGGTTATGCTGTATATCTGACTTCCGCAGCAAATATGCTGCTTTTGCTCTTTTATCGGCCTATACGACGCATTCAGAATTCTCCGGATGAAAAAATTTTCAAATTATTTCAAAAGATATGCACTAACATGTTGAAATTTAGCAATGTTTGTGATAACATATGGTGTAAGAGCTAAAATATTACAATGAAAGAAAATGATTTTAATGTTATCGCTGTATCTTAACATGATCGGCACGGAAGTTGAAAGAAAACGATTTGAGGAAGTTTATTATCAGCACAGGAAGCAGATGATCTTTGTCGCGAATGCCGTTGTGCATAATATGGATGACGCCGAAGACGTTGTCCAGGATGTCTTTTTTACGATCGCGTCGTCGCATATGGATATCCTAAACAAGATCGAGGACCCGACGGATCTGAAAAATTATATGCTCAAGGCGACCAAAAACAAGGCGATCAGCACGCTCCGACGGCAAAAGATACAGAAAGAATGCGAAAATAAGTTTATTGATTTCAATTTGGAGTTCAATGATTCGGTGTTCGTCGAGAGCGTTTGCGCCAAGGTCGAGTATGACGAGCTGCTCGATGCGATTCGCTCGCTCGACGGTAAATATCGTGAGGTGCTTTATTATAAAATCGTGCTCGATCTGTCGGTCGAGCAAATTGCGAGGACGGTCGATCGTACCGAGAGCACGGTTTGTAAGCAGATATACAGGGGCAAAAAAATGCTTGCGGAGATGTTAAAGAGAGGAGAAATGGCAGAATGTCTATGACGAGAAGTGAATTCAATATGGCGTTCAGCACGGTGATAGCGGAGGAGTTTGCGGATGTTCCCGATGAATCCGAGATCGAGGTTGAGTTCAGCGACGAATTCAACAGGAAGATGCAGGAGCTTATCGACAGCATAGGGGCGAACAACGGTCAGCAGCCGAAGAACGACCGTAAATCGCGCCTGAATATCAAAGGGCTCATTGCGCTGGCGGCGACCTTGGCGCTCCTGCTTGCGGGGCTGATGAGCGTCAACGCCGCAGGGGATTCGATAGTGAATTTCATTGTCAAGACCTATGAGGACTTCAAAGAGATTTTGTTCACGGGAGACGGCGCGGCAGAAATAGACCACGTTTATGCGTTCACGGAAGTGCCCGATGGGTTTGTGGAAACGGAACGGGTGCTGAATGACGATATGAGCTTCATGCGGTATGAGAATAGCGAGACGGGCGCTGTGATTGAACTGTCGCAGAATTCTACTCAAGACACCGCTTTTGCATTGGATAACAAAAATGGTATAGTGAAAGATTTCGATATTGATGGAGAGGAGATAAGAGTCTATTGTACAAAATATGATAAAATGCATGTCGTATTTTGGCATGAGGACACTTGTAGTATGAAACTGATATATTCTGGAAGAATCAATTATGAAGAATTACTGGATATGATAAATGCGTTAATGTGAAGTTTTATATGCTTGCTGACAAGTTGCAGCCGTCAACAATGTGGCGGCTGCTAATTTTTTAAAATTTTTTTTAGATTTTTTGTCTTATTTTTGACGATAAAAGCGTTGTAGTCGCTGAATGGGGGGAGGAGGTGAACATAATGCGGAAAAATATTACTAAAAAAGTTGTTTGCATTGCCGTTGCTTTGGTAATAGCGATGTCGTCATTCTCGGCTTTTGCTGCGGCGCAGATGATTGAGCCGTATTTTAATAACGCTGTAGATGTATCTAATCATGCTTCCGTTTCTTCAACGGGTAAACTTACTATTACAAACAGATGCGCAGCGGACTCGACTGTTTTCAGCAAAGCCATTATAACCACCTACGTTGAAAAAAAGGTTCTCGGTCTGTTCTGGAGCAGAGTGGATATCGGTCAGAACAATAATAAGTGGATCGACGTAATATATGAAAATGTCTATACAGGATTCCACTATTTCCAGCTTTCCGATAAGGGTACATACAAGGTGACGACAGAGTTTGTCGTGTATGGCTCCGGCGGCCCGGCCGATACCATCACAAGAACTGCAACCACCCAGTATAAATAACCCGTAATCACTAATCAATAAGGCACTTTTTGAAGCTCCCCCCATGCTCAAAAAGTGCCTTTTGTTTTTAAATGTTCGCCGGATAAGCTGTCGATTAGACTTTGACCCTGAATATGCGGCCTGCTTTGACGACAGTCTCCCCGATGCAATTGCCGAGCGGTTGTAAATTACCCTTCAATTTACTTGTAAAATCGAGACAAGAATGCTATAAAAAATAAGCAAACGCAAGACAAAAGATGCGTGAAATTGTTGACTCCGATGTCGATAAAGTAAAAATGTGATCGACACATTAAAGCGCCCGTAAGTGTTTCATACGGCGGGTTTTACGATTTGGATGTTAAAAGAGTAGGTGAAGCACAATGAAAATAGTTTGTTTTCATAATCCAAATGAGGAAAACAGATATTTAAGTAATTGGTATCCCAGTGAATTTACCGTGAACGATGTAGACTTTTCCTCAATGGAGCAATATATGATGTATAAAAAAGCTGTGTGCTTCGGAGACAAGGACACGGCAGTTAAAATACTTGCGACTGATGATGTTGCCGAGATAAAAGCTCTTGGCAGACTTGTCGCAAATTATAACGAGAGCTATTGGAACGGCGTTCGTCAAATAATTGTTTTTGAGGGATTGATCGCGAAACTCTCTCAGAATGAGGACTTGAAATCGCAACTCAAAGCAACGGAAGATTGTATCTTGGCTGAATGTGCGGTCAAGGACAGAATATGGGGCATAGGGTTGTCAATGAATGATCCTGATAGACTTGAAAGGGACAAGTGGATTGGACAAAATCTACTTGGGTATGCCCTGATGATGGTGCGTGAACGGCTGTAATTCCTTTTCCCTTGGGGGCGGCGTAAGTTAAGAGAATACTTTTGATGAAA
>ULNH01053762.1_pt1 | contig 21045 bp, 14 predicted proteins | sample 1951871 | NCBI WGS metagenome assembly ULNH01 (sample SAMEA4835572, study PRJEB28245) | human gut metagenome | biome: gut microbiome; material: fecal sample | place: Denmark | collected 2008 | reverse complement strand
AGATGTCCAGATAGATTATATGTTGGATAATAAAAGTCATATTAATAAAAGCATAAAAACAGGCGAATTGGATGCATCAGATGTGTGGAAAGCGCCATATATAAATACAAATTGTGCTAATTTTTTTTCTGATGTAACAAAAATACTACAGGATATTGTTCCAGAAAAATATGTAAAAGTACTTTATATATATGGGAATTCCGGGACTGGTAAGAGTCGGTTAATGAGAGAAATAGAAAATAAAGCATATGAGAATTTATATAGGGTAATCCATATTGATTTTAGAGAAAAAGAAAATTTATTTGCTATACAAGATTTTTTAATGGCTTTATTAAGTTTACCTTCCACAAAATATAGAATGAATTTATATTTGCAGGAATTTATAGATACTTTTCATACAAAAATTGACAAAGATACTCTTTGTTTATTATATGATTTTTTATATAATAATGAAGATAAGGTGTCATATAGTAAGCTTACAAATGCTATAATTAACATTCTTGTAAACACAGCTAAAGACACACCTACTTTAATAAGCTTAGACAATATACAAGAACTTGGCAGGGAGTATCAGATTTTGTTTTGGAATGTTATCGAATATTGTAGACAGATTAGCATTCCAGTATGTTTTTCACTTTCACATAATAAAGAACGAAAAATTCATGTTAAACATGTTTTGGTAGAATATTTAAGTACAATAGGAGATGATAAAGAAAATTATATTTTACAATACAAATGTGACGTACTTTCTTTACAAGATGCTACTATTTTGATGGGTCAATTATTGCATTTAACTTCAGAAAGTAAGGAATATATAGAAAAATTATTAATTAAAAACGGAACGCTTCCTATTGATATTTTATTATTAGCAAAGGAACTTTCTCGAAACGACAAAATTTTTAATAAGATTGGTAATTATCGATATATTATAAATCCACATATATTAATTGAAACTGCTAAAGAAATAGCATTATCAACAGAGCAAATGATTAATAATCGTCTTAAAAATATGGATATTAATGTAGATGATCAACAATGTTATCATGAGTTTATATCATTAATCTGTTTTTTTGATGGTAATTTACCTGTTGAAATATTTGAAAAATGCGGATTTGATAAAAAAATATTATTGGTTACTAATAAGAATTTAATTACTACTATAAATTATAGAGAAAACATAATAACATTTTATCATGAAAAATTTTATACTTTCTTTTCACATAAATTCTGTAACCCATCAACGACATTATTACAAAAAATATGTGATTGTTACGAAATTTATAATAATGAAAAGATTATAAGTAAATACATATATGTTAAAGTGTTGGCAGCATTAAAAAGAACAGATGAAGCAATCTCACACGGTTTAGTTGCTTTAAAATACTATGATACGGAATATCAACGAGGTTACGAAGCTGCATTATGTAAGTTATTACTTGAAATTACTAATCCAATTTCAGAGCCAGTAAAATATTTTAAAATATTATTTCGCCAAGCGGATATATGGCTTGAAAATGTTAATATTTCAGAAGCTGAAAAATTATTTGAGCAAGCTGCTCAAATTTTAAAAAGTAATTATGAATTGTTTACACCGAGAGATATTACACATTTTTATCATAGATATGTTAATCAAAAATTACATACCTTACAGTACGATAAGGCTATTAATATTTTAAAAGTTTTTGAACAGTTGGATAATTTAGATGCAAATTCATCATTAATAATTGATGATAGATATTGTGTAGCATTTTATAGTTTGGGACTAGAAAAAGAAGCTTTAGAAAAAATTAATGCGGTAATAAAATTGGCGGATAGCTTTCAGAATAATACGTGGTTAAGTATTGCATATTCTGATAAAGCTTTTACCTATTTATTTAATAGCAAAACTATTGATAAAATAGTAAGCAACTTTAAAAAAGCAATTGAATATTTTGATAAATGCGATGAAAAAAATAGTATATCGAGGAATATTGAAATATCAATGCAATCTACGATTATAAATATTTTGGAAGGTGATATAGTAAATGCAACATATGAAATACTAAATTCTATACGTATAGCCGAAAAGAACTCTCATGGCTATTTAACAATTCCTTCCTATAATTTGTATGCTTATACATTAATGCTGCAAAAGAATAAGGAAGCAGCAATTACTGCATTAAAAAAGGGATTTTATTATGCTAATATATGTTCAAACGAGAAAGCACTTATCAGCATATACAATAACTTGGGAAATATATATGTAGAAAAACAAGTTTATCAACAGGCTCTTGATTATTATAAAGCAAGCTATCAGATATTAAAGAAATTGTGTTTACCTTCTAATGCATTGCGATATAGAGGGCTTATATGTAATATTACAAAATTATCTTCTTTTCTGGGGGCTGATGATATTCTTGAGGATGTGTTATCAAATTATGGATTTGCTGAATTGGAGAATTATATTGTAATGAATATTATGGATAAAAAAACTTATAACTCCATTGCAGCTCACAATTATGGACTAATAAGCTACAATGGATGGGATTATTTATACTATTAGTTTGTCTGTTATTAATAAATTACCATTTCTATCTGCAATAATATCACCTTTGCCAACACGGTGTGAAAACCAGTGTTGGTTATTTGTGATATTTGTAATTGTATCTGTATAGTAAATAATAGGTATATCTACACCACACACACCCCAAGGAAGATAGTCTTCCAAAGTTATAAAAGAAGATGCTTGATTTTTAAATTCATAATAGTTTGCTAATGATGCACTTAAACATTCTAACAATATAGAATGATATTTTGGGGCTAAAAGAGATCTGCTAAAGTTTACTATAATATAGGATGTACTTGTTCTGTCACTTATATTAGCATTATATAAATAAGGTAAAATTGTCATTCCATCATTTGGCAATTTATCTTTCCATTTTTTGATAAAAAAAGCGCGAGTATCATCTTCTGCTGCAAGTCTTGTGCTTCCGGAAATTTTGCCACGATGATATACTATAGAATCTGAGCAATATATACACTTATAAGAACTTTGAGTAATACGATAGGTTAGATCAAGATCACAAAACCCATTATAAAATTGCTCGTCAAATCCACCCAAATTTTGAAATATTTTTTTGGGGATTAATATGCAACCTGAAGATGCCATACTAAATGCATATACACCATGTTGGAATACAGTAGGCAGGTCTCCATCACGAAATGGCTTAATTACTTCAAAGCCTTCAACCATTCCAAGTCCCCAGTGAACAATTTGTTTTTTATTTAAATTAAGAATTGTAGTTGAAACTGCACCACAATTTGAAGTTTCATAATATGCTTTCTTTAAAGGTGATAGCCAATTTTTGCTTACTAATATATCACTATCCATAAAAATTAGTAATTCGCCATTTGCATTTTCCACACCATAATTACATGCAGCAGCGTATCCACCGTTTTGTGGCATTGTTAAAATACGTATAGGCACAGTATCTGATGGGGGTAACATATTAACAGTTAATTCATGTTTTGGATTATCATTAACAATAATAATCTCTACATTTTCTAATTTGGTTTGTAATAATAGTGATAAATTGGAATATAATATATTCACACCAGTATAATATGTAATAATTATTGATATCATGGATTCTTCTCCCTTATTTGTATTTTATAATAGATTGTTCACAACATATTTGGTGACTTTGTCTCTTACCATATAGTAGTGCGTTTTTTATAAATATATTAAAAATTGATAATCATATATTATCTATAAAAAACACACCCCACCAGTAAGCTGATTGAGTGTATAGTATAGAGACTAAAAATGAAAATCTTTTCTAGGATGTTTGTTTATTAGAATATCTTTTTGCTTTGAGACTGCTACATGAGTATAGATTTGAGTGATATTAATTGAACTATGCCCAAGCATTTCCTGAATATACCGAATATCAACATCAGCTTCTAGAAGGCTTGTGGCGAAAGTGTGTCTGAACATATGAGGTGTTATATGTAAATCAATAGATGAGAGAGAGGCATATTTATTTATCATTCGACGAACCGACTGATCTGATAATGGCTTTCCGGATTGACTGGAAAAAAAGTGATTACACTGTACGATTTCATTGTAGAAGTCGTTTTTATATTCTTTCAAAATATTAAGTACGGAACTATTTCCAATTTGCAGAATTCTTTCTTTGCTTCCTTTTCCGTATATTAAGATGACACCATCAATTAGGTTTACATCACTGATTTTAAGATTGCAAAGTTCTGAGATTCGTATTCCTGTGGAGAATAGCAGTTCAACAATAGCAGCATCGCGTAAGGCATTTCTTTTTTGATAATTAGTTTTGGCGGCAGAACGTTGTTTATATATAGTAAATAAGAATTCTTCCACTATATAGAGAGGGATTGTTTTGGGGAGGATTACCGGTTCTCGAAAATGAATTTGTATTTTATTAAATGGATTTTGCAGTATTATGTTTTTGTATTCTAAATAATGAAAAAAAGCTTTAATTGATGCAATTTTCCGCCTGACAGATTTCGGCTTGTATTTTCGATGCATTTTTTCTATATATTTTTCTAAATCATAGGGTGCAATCTTACAAGGATCTGATATTGATATTTCATTATAAAATTGAATAAGATCAATTCTGTAGGCTTTTATAGTCTTTTCATCAAGCCTTTTTTGAGCCAGACAGTATTCTAAATAGCTACTTATGTGTGCTTGTAAGTTATTCATAGTAGAATCTCCTTTTTATAATTTGATATTAGTGATTATTATACTATTATAATTATATTTACATAAAGAATGTTTACTTTTATTAAAAAAGCGGTACTATAGACTTATGATGTATGTGAGTACATTGTATGAGAAAATATTCAAAAAATATGAGGGTACAAATATGGATAAACAATTTATTGAAGAGGCATATAGAAAGCTGAAAGGTAGTGTATATTTAGATAAAACAGTTCCTTTTTTAAGAATGAGGATTGTGGAGTTTGAAAGAGGAGATATAGATAAAAAGATAGAAAACATATATGCAGCTCTTAATGATGAAATAAAATGGAAAGCATTTAAAAAAAATATATTAGAAACAATAAATGTTTTGACATTTCCAAAGGAGATAAAAACTAAGAGTGACAATGTGATCGAGGATGAACCGATTGTAATTTCAAATATAAGCGGAACAGATGCGACAATAGAAAAATATAACAATTTTATAGATATATGTGTAGAAGGACATATAATAGGAATTCTTTGGATATTAACAATTGGGTATGGAATGGATAAAGAGCTGGATAAAAATTGCTATGGAAATCGTCTGAATGAAAAGTTGATTTTTAATGATCAAACAACTACAGCATCTCCTAATTTGTTTAAACCATATTTTAACCAATATGAGAGTTGGCGAAATCAAGGATTGAAAAAGGCTGATGATGTTGTGAATAATAGTAATAATGATGAAGATAATAATAAAAGTGTTATATTAACTATGCTTGATTTATCTAGATATTATTACAATATTGAAATTACAGAAAAGATTTTTGAAAAAATGACAAATACTTTTTATGACAACAAAGAGCTTTGAAAATACTGGCATTTTTGCTTCTTTTTCAATGCTCTTTGTGGTATAATAAGAGTATCGAAAAAGGAGCAGAAAACACATGGCAGTAAGTGCAAGAGATTCAAAACTTCTTGAGCAGATACAGAATCTTCTGGCACAGGTCGATTATCTTACAAAGAAACTGTTCGGCACATCAAGTGAAAAGATGAAAGATGTGGAAGGTCAGCTGAATCTTTTTGACAAAGCTGATGTTGATCTTAAGGCACCTGTTATTAAGGTTTCTGAGCATACACGCAAGAAAAACGTACTCTTGAGGAGCTTTTTAAAGGTGCGGTTCCAAAAGGGAAGCAGTATGATTACAGCAATCCGGCAGTACAGGGAGTCCAGTTCTGTTCAAAGCTTTTTGAGTACGAGCGCAGATCACAGAACAAGAAGCACACACTTGAGCAGAGAAAAGCCTATCGTCTTGAAAAAGAAAAACCTATACTCGATGCGTTCTGGAACTGGCTTGACGAACAGAAGCCACGTAAGGGAAGCCGTTTCGAGACAGCGGTGAAGTATGCCCAAAACCGGAAAGACATGTTGATGACATATCTTTTGGAGCATCGTCCAAGTGAAGATATGTTAGATGTACAGCTTGAGGCTTTGACTCCGTGGAGTAAAGAAGTTCAAAATGTTTGCAAAAACTAAATTGTAGTAAAACGCTTGCATCTAGCAAAAATGATGCAAGCGTTAATTAAGATCTAGCGTTGGAATATTGAGCGCTTACAGTATAGGGAGTGTCATAGAGAATATCAAGGCAAATTCTAATTGTGTTAGCTTGCATAAGAAGACGGATGTTAATATATTAGATATAATATTTTGTAGATATAAAAAACAGAAGGAGTATTACAAAATGAATCTGCTAAACCTTCCGGTAGGCGTTTCTGATTTTGCAGAAATCAGAAATAATAATTACTATTATATAGATAAGTCAGGACTTATTGAGGAACTTCTTGAGTCAACAGGCACGAAAGTGACTCTGATTACCCGTCCAAGACGATTTGGAAAAACACTCGCGATGAGCATGCTTGAGAATTTCTTTGACATACAAAAAGATAGTAAGCGAATGTTTGAGGAACTTGAGATCTCTAAGAGGCAGGATTTATGTGCTGAATGGCTGAATCAATGGCCTACTGTATTTATTTCATTTAGGCAGGTAGATGGTTTGGATTTTGCTGGTGCATATGGCATGCTTACAATGGTACTTGCTGATTTATACAACAAGTACTTGTATTTGCTTGATGATGATAGGATAACAGAATTTCAAAGAAAGATATTTACCAATCTTGCTAATGGTCATGGCTCTGAAAAAGAAGTAAAAAATAGTCTTATTCTCCTGACTTCGATAATGCAGCAACATTATGGCAAGCCGGTTATTCTCCTCATTGATGAGTATGATGTTCCTGTGGCAAAAGCAAATAGTCATGGTTACTATAATGAGATGCTTGATGTTATGAAAGGCTTGATGCAGGCATTGAAAGATAACCAGTCGCTTCGTTTTGCTGTTATAACAGGATGCTTAAAAATCGCCAAGGAAAGCATTTTTACAGGAACTAACAATTTTGTATCGGATTCTATTACGGATTCAAGGCTGAATGAGTATTTTGGCTTTGTTCAGAGCGAAGTTGATCGTATTATCATAGATGCAGCTATAGAGGATAAAGCGGGAAGTATCAAGGAATGGTATGATGGATATCATTTCGGTAAGTTTGATGTCTATTGTCCCTGGGATGTTATGAATTATCTTTTGGAATTACAGCGAAATCCAAATGCAAAACCTGTAAGTTATTGGAAGAATACGAGCGACAATGCAATCATTCGCTCTTTTATTGATTACGCAGGAAACAATATTACTAAGAAGCTGGAAACTTTAATGGCTGGTGGCTGCATAATTCAGAGAATTGATGAGAACCTGACATATGATTATCTTCATTCGTCGGAGGATAATCTTTGGAGTATGCTCTATCTGACTGGGTATCTGACAAAGGTAAGTGATGACTATTATGATGGGGAGCTCCAAAACGGAGAACTTGCTCTTATGATTCCAAATGCTGAGATTAAAGAGATTTTTGAAACTACCGTAATCAAGTGGTTTGATGACAGTGCAAAAAAATGGAATCGCAATGAGCTTTTTGATGCTGTTTGGAGTGGTGATAGCGAGAAGCTCACAAGTGAGATGACCACACTTTTGCGGAAGACAATAAGTTATCATGATTATAAAGAGGACTTCTATCATGCTTTTCTTGCCGGCATTTTTACCGGTGCGGGTTATATGGTGGAGTCTAATAAGGAGCATGGTGAGGGACGAAGCGATGTGGTTGTATATGATTCTGTAAATGGTCGTGTAGCAATTTTTGAAGCAAAATACACCAAGAGTCTCAATAGTATGGAATGTGAATGTAATAATGCTCTGCAGCAGATTGACGATAGGATGTATGCAAAAGAGTATGAGGACGATTATGACCAGATTCTTTGCTATGGTATATCTTTTTTCAAGAAGCGTTGCATGGTAAAGAAGAAGTAGCTGATTTTTTGAGGGGGAACATCATGACGAAAGATAATATAGTATTACCATACAAATTGGAACAGCATTTAACTGAGATATGCAAGGAAAATCCAACGTATATTAATTTGTTATCAGTTTGGAACATTAATAAGAAGATGTGTCAGGATGCCTTATCAACGGTAGTTATAAATTATCCTCATTATACCAGACATGATGTATCACATTGTGAGGCTATTATTACAAATATTGAAATGCTTTTGGGAGAGGAGGCTATTCGTCTATTATCGCCTACTGATACATGGCTCTTATTGCATGCGGCATATTTGCACGATATTGGTATGGTCATAGAGTGTAAGCGTATAGAGGATAACTGGGAATCAAAAGAGTTTCAGGATTATCTTCATGCAGCAGAGAATTCATTAGATGATAGTTTGGCTGAAAATGCAAGGCTGATCAATTCATTTGAAGAGAAAAGGGATAAAGGAAAATCTGTTTTGGCATGGCCTGTAAGAGTAAGATACGCGGTAACTCTGTTAATTGCAGATTATTATAGAAAAGAGCATGCTGTAGATTCACGTTCATATCTGGAAGACATGGGGAATGCTTTTCACATTGATTTAGGATATAACGGATTGATACAACAGAGACTGATAAATCTTTTGGCAGATATTGCTTATTTACATACAGAATCGAATGATAAGCTCCTTGAGCTGGACTATAGGACAAATGGATTCAATGCAGATTATGCACATCCCAGATTTTTGGCACAGATGCTTCGTATGGGAGATTTACTTGACGCAGATAATAATAGATTTAATGCAAGTAATGAGATAGTGTTTGGAGAGATACCGGAATCGTCAAGAAATCATTGGGAAAAGCATATGTCCGCGAGACATATTTTGATTACACCCGATATTATAGAATATAGAGCAGATTGTAGTAAACCGGAGGTATACCGAGAGACCAGAAATTTCCTATCATGGCTTAAGACAGAGGTGGAATTTTGGGCGCTAAATTGGAAGAATATCATGCCGGAAAATATAAAGGGAAGTGCTCCTAAGCTGGGAAAGTGTGAATTACTCCTTGATGGAGTTCCTGACATACAAGGACTCTCCGATTTACAGTTTTCTATTTCTACAGAAAAAGCTTTTGAAGTAATCGAAGGTGCCAATATTTATGAAGACAAATTTGTGTTTTTAAGAGAAGTTATTCAAAATGCATTGGATGCATGTAAAATCCAAATGTGGAGAGATGTCTCCGAAAACAGATATAGAAGTTGGATAGCGAAGGAGTCTGTTAACAATCTGCAGCCATTTCAGATAAAAAATGATGTGTTTGAAAATTATGGTGTTGACGTAATATTGCGTAAATACGATGAGAATCATTTTAAAGTTATTATCAGTGATAATGGGATAGGAATTTCTGCAGAGCAATTCAAGAAGATCTGTAATGTTGGAGTGAGTTATTCAGGTGATAAGAAGCGTAGCGAGGAAGTAGAAAGTATGCCATTATGGCTTAGACCGACAGCTGGATTTGGAATAGGTCTGCAATCTATTTTTTTGATAGCCGATGAGTTTGAAATATATTCAAAGGCAGCTGGCAATGATGGCATATATGCAAAGGTAACTTCGCGAAGAAAAAACGGCTATGTGCAGATATCAAAATCGGATGTACGTAATGAACAGGGAACAGAGATACATGTTGTTCTTCCGAGTGATATGACTTTTTCATATGGATTTTCAGGCAATACAGCAGAGTTTATATCAGAGCAGTTTGATCCTTTTTCAGGCGAAAAGCAGATGCTGTATTATATGAAAATATGGGATGTATTATGTGGTACTATAGAAAATACGTTATTTCCGATCAAGCTATTCTTTGAAGATAAACAGATGGCTATAATAAAGTCTCAGAAATTTGATAAATTGGAAAAATGTTCAGATGATGGACGCTATTATTATAATATGGGCGATGATTATCAAATGAGTATTTGGGATTGCAAGACAAATTCGAGTATGAGTATTTATTTGCGGGAGAGATACGAGAGATATAATAATCAGCTTTATTTTAAGGGGATGCAGCTAAAAAATGCACCATATATGGTTAGTAAAGGAATATGGTATGCCATGGACTTATATGGTTTAGATACCAAAAAGACTTTAACGCTGGATAGGAAGAACCTCCGAAAAGGGCAAATGAAAATAGTTGATGAAATATTGGATGATGCTGTTCAGTTTTATTTCAGTATTATCAAAGAGGCTGTTTTTTCGTCAAAAACGGAGAAGTCAGATAAAGAATGTGGGCAGATATATACTTTTTGGTGCATTGCATCGTTGGAAGATAAAATGGATTTGCTGAGTAGATATAGTGATATATTTAGCCTTATTAATGTTAGTGTAGAAGTGATGAAAAAAGCAGGTAATAGTTTTCAGCATACAGAAATAGATTATAAAGATATTATTCATAATCTTGATAAAACAGCAGTAGTAGATAATATAGATGATTATACAGATCATAATGGTATGCAGGAGAAATTAGAGATTGAAAATATTATAGATTTATTGAATACACATGCAAATGATATTCCATTTGAAATTGTTATAATAGACAAGGCATTTAGAGAAGTGCTAATCAAATCAATGGAAGATAGAATTATGCTGATTCCAAATGATTCAAGTAATAATAAATTCATGTATTTAATTTCTTACAGAATCAATACGGATGAGCTGCCAACAGATGCTGGACAAAGCACTAAGAGGTATTTGTTAGAGGCTTTGTTAAAGAGCGATGATGGATATCATTATCACGATGGTACATTGCGTGGATGTATTCCTGCCTTAAAAGGATATGACACTATAAGCACTAGTATGATACCATTTGGAATAAGAATCGAATATTTTGGAAAAAAAGGGAATGTAATTTCTCCGGTCACAATAGCTCAATGGCAAAAGTACAAGCATCTTGATAAGAAGAAATTTGTGAATGCTATAGTTTCAAGTATTGAGTTTGATAATTTGATTAAACATGTATCGGATAATCCGATTAAAGAAAAATCATATACACAGGAGCAGATTAGGGCTGGTTATATTGATTTTATCGGAGAATTATATGATGTAGGAAGTGATGCAGAAATTTAAGTAAAACTAGTTATAGAGGGCATCGGATAATAAGTTAAATCCGCATGAGATGCATTTGTTTTGTGACAATTAAGTCTGATCTGGTTTGATGAGATATAATTTCCTTAAATCTGTCTGTTATAATCAGATAGTTGCATTTGTTATCAAATTGAATCGATAAACGTTTACTATATATTGAAGTATCAGTATCAAGTTCTTCTATCACGAGAGAGGCACGATAGTTTTTCTTGAAAGACCAGATATCAATAAGTCCGACTCCTGTTCCACCTTCAGAAGTATGCGTAGAGGCCTCTGTGATTCCTAATTTCATAAATGTTTCGATTTCGAAAGGGACTCCGCTATCGGATATAGAGATAGCAGGGGTTCCTTTTAGTAGTTGAAATGATAATTCTATGCATTTCTCGTCAGCATTTTTAGTTGCAATGATGGCATTTTCAATCAAATCGGAGAGAAGATGGACAAGATCTATCTCCGAAATTTCAGTATCTTTAACAGTAAAAAAATCAGTATCGAAATGAAATTTTAACGAAATACCATAGCTGCAAGCTTCCTTTGCCATAAAAGAAATAATTGCATCTATACCGGAATGCATTGTAAGCGGAATGGTAGATATAGATAGCAATCCATTTCCAAGAAGTTCTTGTCGGTATGTTTTAATTGAGTCTATTTCATTAGAAAGAGATATTCCTTTTGCATGGAGCTCTTCTAAATCAGTTACCGAATTATTGGTAGTTGTGGAGAGATAGTTACATACGGAGTCTGCCATAGCATTAACAATTCTGTTGTCCTTATGAATTATTGCACCAAGCCTCTTATTTTCATTTTCGAGTTTGGAGATATAAGATTCGTAGTCCGCAGATGTGGAACGAAGGTTTTTAACCTCAAGAAGTCGCATCTTTTCAATATAAAATTCGGTTTGCTTGTTTCGCCACCAAAGATTAATAAGGAATAGTAACACAATTAGTAAAATCATGCTGAGAAATGATACCTGTATGGATTTTACATTGTATACTTGTTCAAAAGTCAGTATTAGAATACTTAATATATATAGAATCACAATGTAGTTAAAGATAGAATTGTGGATTAAATATCTAACTGTATTGCAAAATTTCTTTGACCTTAAAATGAGTTTTAAAAAGATGAAAGTTGTGGCACATGATAATAATGTAAATATATTTATAATGATTTGGGAAAGTTCTGCGAAAATAAAAAATGTAAAAAGTCCCCAAATGGCAGCAGATATACTATAGAGCATGAGTACGGTACAATAGCAAACCAGCGAATATGTAAGCAATATTTTAGGCTGAAAAGTGGTAATGCAGCACAGAATCGTCCAAAAGAAAAATAATGGGACTACATAGCTTAGAATGGCAAGATTATGTTTGCAAAATAATGTCAATAAAGATAATGCAAATGACGAAATAAAACACTTTAGTATAAATGGAATAATAATTGTATTATCGCTATTTGATATCCTTGTGAATAGAAAAAATGCAAATATAAAAAGTAAAAATGATTTGATAATTGTAATAATCATATACGAAACCTAATAAAAAATAACGTTAATTATGAATTAAGAATTAGCTATCATATGGGATAACCTCTGATTATGGAGGTGAGACATATGATAGAATGGATAACTAAATTCTGGTCTGCATTGGTTAGAAAGTAGTTTGTAACTCATTTTTGAATTTACTTGCGTAATGGTAAATAAATTCAGTCAATGTAGGAACTCCTCGTTCATAATTGATCACTGCTGTGTAGTTACGTGCCAAATCCTCAGGATTGCCATTTGACCAGGCTCTGTTTATTGCATTTTGCATGGCTCTCTCAACGCTTGCTGGGGTTTTGCTGTGCTTTTTTGCAATTTGCCGAGCAAGATTCGGAGTAGGTTTATCTATAGTGAGGATAATTGCTTCGGTCAGGTATTCATATCCAATTGCTTTGGGACTGATACCTATAGTATCCAATTCATGATGAATATGGGTGGTAAGTCGACGATTCTTTTCAGCAGGAGTAATTATAAAAGGAGTGTTTGGTGAGGAATGTCTCTGTATGGCATTCTTCATCAGACGTAATAACTCGACCGGCTTTTGAAAGGAATAGTCTTTCTCATACTTAGTAAGAATAAAATCTGCGCCTAATTGACGTGCTGCATCAAGAGTTACGTTACTCGTGTTCTGCGTAGTGATAAGAATATAAGGTAGCTTATCCAACGCTATATCATGTATTTTTGATAGAAACAGCAATCCATTTCCCCCACCTTCGTGGAGTTCTAAATCCAAAATAATTGCGTCAGGAACATAATACTTTACCATATCCAAAGCTTCATTGGCATCATCTGTTATGTTTACAAGACATATGTCATCAAATTGGTCTATATAGTCATGAATTTCTTCACATGCAAATTTATCATCTTCAATAAGTAAAACCGTTAATTGGTGTTGGTATTCCATATAAATTTGACCTCCAGATAAAAATTATTTTACTATTCTAAGTGATAAAATTCAACAGATACCAACAAAAAACAATAAATTTGTCAAACGCTTTATAAGCTAATATGTGATAATATTGTAGTATAACAGTACCGATATAGTAAGTGTAAGGGAGAAATATATGATGGATAGAAAAATTAATGGTTTTTGGGCTGTTGCTGCTCGTAAACATTTGAAGGAATTTGTAGATTATAGCGATAATGCTGATATTTTTGATTGCTTAAATGTAGCTGGAAAGACTGGGCTTTTTTTAGGGGCAATAAGAGGAAATAAAATGTTAAATAATCCAGAAAAAATAGAAAAAATGGCTAGTCAAGTCGGAATTAAACCTATTGAATTGCATAAGGTTATCCTGCCACAGTTAGAGGAAAGTTCTGATCAAAAAATTGAAGTACATAGAGATAGTACAGGAAGTCTTATTGGAATTGAGGAGTATGTTTTTGATACACAGAGTACATTAGAAATAACAGGAAAAGTTTTTGAAGATCTGCATCCATCGGATAAAGAGATTATAACGGTAGATACATTGGAAGAAACAAAAAAAGTACCATATACGCAAACTGAAATAACGGAAAAATTGATACAAAAGGGATTTAGGGAAGATGATATTAATATATCATTAGATGTTGCAGATCAGTTTAAATTAATAAGAAAAGTTAATAAAAAGAATGATCCGATTATTAGTAATGAATATATTTGGGGAAGCGATAACCAACGAATCGCACTTGCTGTTAGTGAGTTGGGAAAGATACAGAAAGAGAGTTTAGGGGCTACGATTGAAGAAATACAAAATTATCAAGGTATTCCGTATGAAAATTTGACAATTGCAGATAAAGAGATTTTTAATTTAGCTAAAAAGATAGGAATGATAAATCCTATTAAAATAGTAACAAATAGAGAAGTGAGTAGGGAGTTTGAGTTTACTCAAAGTGCAGACTGGCTAACAGCTCCAGATGATATATTTGATGATGTGAGATTATTGCTTGCGTCCATTAGATTTGGTGAAAATTATACGCAATACTCTACGATATATAGTGCACAAAAATTTTTGAGCGCATGGATAAGAAATGGAGAAGTTGGACCACATGATGCAAATAGTACTGATTATATAATGTTAGAAAAAAAGGGAATTGCTAAAGTAACGCATAAGAGTAAAAAGAAATGGGGGTATAATGGATACTATAATGCAACAGGATACTATTTAGAACTTGTTAAAGTTGATGTTGCCGAAGCTGCCCTAAAATTTATTAATGGTATTATGGAGGAAAATGATTTAAATATTGATAATTATAATCAAATAGTAAAGTCCTCTAATTATTGTTCATCAGAGGAGCAACGGGTACGAATGGGGGATGTTCCAGAATCGTCAAAAGAAGCGGATGAATATATTCAACGAATATTACGAGATGAAAATTATTAGTAAAATGGAGGAATAGTAATGGCTAGAAAGAAAAAAAGTGATCTAGACAATGAAAAACAAATTAAAAGTGTTAACAACAAAAATTCGAAGAATACTAGATCTTCAGAGAATACTATATTTAAGAATATTAATAAAGGCGAGTTATTGGAATTTCAAATAAAAAGACTATTCTTTTTTATGGGATATTTTCCAAAAACAAATATTATAATTCAGACTAGTGCAGATGAACCTTATGATACAGTAACTGATTTAGATGTTTATGGAATTTATGTGCATTATGATTTTTCAACAAAAACTATTTGGGCTGATTGTAAATCAGGCGCAGCTCAAGAGATAAATAGAGTTGCATGGTTAACCGGTATAAAAGAAATGATAGAAGTAGATGATATTTTGTTTGTGAAAAAGGGTACTAAATTGAGTACAAAGATTTTTGCGAATAAGAAGAGCATCCAAATTGTAGATTTAAATATCATAAAGGATATGGAAACGAGATATGGAATAAATAGTAATGATTGGAGAGGATCATGGAATCCTCAGATTCAGAATGAGAATATAAATGTTTTTAAAAATATTTCTACGCCTGATAATTCAATCTATAGACGTATTTTTAAGTTTATAAATACACATTATTGGGCATTAGATGATAATTTTACAAAATGTAAAAAAACAATTACAGCATTGCGCGATCTGGCTGTACTAGTTGAATTACCATTGACTTCGAAAGAAAATAAGGCTATTAGATGGGGAGTATATCAATTAAGTAGTATGTTGATGTACCCTATGCTACAGATATGTAGACAAGTTCAATACTTTGATAAAGAAGATAAGATTAATATTATTATTTTGGGATTAATATATGGAAGTAATTCGAAAGCAAAAATAGATGATATTTTAAAGGTAACTAATAATATTGCTAGAAAAACATTGTATAGATATTGTGGGGAAGAAAATAGCGTAGTTGATTTACCAGAAATAAAATTAAACCAACCCGAGTATACAGAGGCTTTCATAAATATGATATTTCGTATTATGGAACAACCATTAAGTTATTTTGACATTTTACGTTTTTTGGACTTTACACTGTTTCAATACGATCTGGAATATAGGGAATATGATATAAGTGAACTAAATATATTATTTAAAAATGTGGAGGCTTTGAAGCAAAGTGCAAAAACATTTTTGCGTTTTGTATGTCATATAACAAATATGCCTAAAGAAATATTTATCCTTTTAAAAGATAATGAGAAAAATATATAAGAGTAAGATGCTTATAAAATATTCTGGTATAAAAGAATTAGAGAGAGATCCCTTCGCCGAGAAAGCACGGATGACTGCTTTTGTTCCCAGCGTTGGAACTGAAAGGATCATATAAGTATACTCCAATCATGAAACCAACTTACCTTTGGCATGTTGGACTTATTAAAGAGTGAACTTCACGGATAGCTGTGAAAGCATTTATTGACATGTTTGCAGATTTGAGTTTTCTATGGATGACCAGCGAAAGCTGTTATACATGTTGGGCCACATATACATGATATCAACCCTACTTACAACACAATATAATAATATCAAGAAAGCCGGAACTACCATAGGACAGTATGTTCATACCTACAACTTTGAGAGGCGTCATTTCGCACTTGACTATCAGACATCAGCTGAATAATGCTATTATCTGGCAATTGTGGTAATGAAATAATGCTAAAAGTTCTATTTCCGTTTGAGTTTGTATAATTATTCTTATACAAATAATCATGTTCATTATTACATGAAAAATCATTCCAATTTGTATATACACCATAGTTTTCAGAAACTAAATAAGATATTCTGGATTTTAATGCTCGTTCTAAAAATAAAATATATCGTAATAGTATGCTGTTCAAGGATGTATCAATAATATGTAATGTATAAAGCTCCTCAAAGGTTGTTCCGTCTAATAAATTATCACTTCCTTCAATCTGAAGAAGAGTGTCTTTGTATCCATTTATTAAACCATAATAAGAAAAATTCTCTAATGCACAACGAGCTAACTCTTTGTTTTTTTTATAATATTTCTATCTTCCAAAATACGAAGCATTTCATCGTATGTTTTGAAAGGCTTATCGAATGATGCTGGTATATCCATATAAAGAAAAAAACTCCCTTCCATTAACTGGTAAGAGAGTTTCTTGCTAGTCATCTCAACAACGACCATTTCTATTGAAACAAATCTTACCATGAGAAAAATAAAATGTCAAGATTTTTGAAATATAATATTTTATACCTAAAATGAAATTCAAACAAGGAATAAATATTTACAAATAGTGGAGCAAATGATACAATGATTTTCTTGAATTTTCATGTTATTATAAAAACAATATGATGTAGAATTATTTAAAGTTTGAGAGTATACATTTAGTAGGATAGAGTTTATGAAATACACAGATTCAAAAGAATGGAAATTATATATTGAATTAACAAACAAAAGGCCAGACTTGTTTATTCAATCGGAGGATCTTACCATCATTACTGATTCAGACACTGTAAATGAGTATGTTGCTGATTCCGGACGGAGACTTGGGGTTGTTTATAAAAGTCCATGGAATACAATGCTTGTTGATCTGGTTAAAAATAAAAATGGAGATTTGTTTTCTTACGACAGATTGATCGGTACATCAACAGGAGTACCTGTTGTTACCATTCCTGTATATGATGGTAAGTTTATACTTATCAAACAGTATAGACATGCCATACGTAGAATACAGTATGGTTTTCCACGTGGGTTTGGAGAAGATGGGCTGTCAGCCGAAGAGAATGCTGTTAAGGAGCTTTCGGAAGAAGTTGGAGCAACTTTCGCTGATGATGCAAGGATTAAGGTAATAGGAAGCCTCACCGCCGATAGTGGAATTACATCAGGAAAGATTTCTGTAGTATATTGCGAAATTTCATCTTACGAGGAAAAGATAGGATATGAGGAGATTCAAAAGACGATTTTATTGTCTGGGAGAGAATTGGATGATTGGATAAAAAGAGGGCGAATCGATGATGGATTCACCCTTGCTGCTTATTCTTTATTTTCATTGTCAGCGGATTTACGATAATATGAAATGCCACGAGGCTGTTTTTGGGTAACACGGATATCTTTAATAGTTGCTTTGAATAGGTTAAGGCTGTCAAGTAGGTCAGCGAGATGTATTTTATTGGAAATAAGTGATCCAATGATACTGAATGCAATTGTTGATATGAATGCAAAAAGTATTGTTAATATAAGCATATTATGGAAGTCTGGCTCTACAGCACCCTGTATCCAACCCAGTATCGTGTTAACAAAAACAAATAAAAATATACTGGCACCGATTGTACCGATGATTTTGCGGAAACGTTTGTTTAAATAAATCTTTTGTGATTTTATTTGTTCTGAACGGTTTTGTTCGTATGTTTCAGTGGATTGTGGAATGGTATCAACTTTTTCAATTATGCGATCAGCAGTATCCCATGGGGCAAGTTGTACTGAGCTTAAAATCCAGTTATCTAAATCAGGTTTTTCATCCTGGTAATAGTGTACTTTGCAGGATGAATTATTGATATTCTGTGAATCTTTCCAGTACGTTATTAGGCGTGAAGCAAAGTCGTTCCAGAAAGAACCTGAAATTCCTGCTTCGCCATCATAGTGTTTACACACATTTTTTATTCCTGATTCAACAACATAATTGTATAATAGGTCGATAATAAGATCAGCGATATGGCATGTATCTGTATATGAGGTATCCTTTTCGAGGTATTCATAAATGTGCTTTTTCCAGACAGATCGACAGTTGCTCTTAGGCGGGATAGTTCCATTAATATTGCTAAGTAGTCCATGGACACTATTGTTGGAAATAGCAGATATCAGTTTGTCTGTGAAAGCAGCTTGTTTAGACTGAAATTGTAAAGAAGACAAAATTCTGTCACGGCTATTTAAAAAGAGCATTATTAATTCGTGTAAAGAAATGTGTGATTTTATGGGCTTAGCAGTAGAAAATTGAGACTGGCTCATGGCAATTACCATTGTAACAACGTTTATAATATAATTCCAAGTGTAATTAGGTGCTTTTTGTTGTAGAAGTGGGAGGTCGCAGAAGGTTATGGCCTGATGTATATCGTGAATATCATCATGGGTAAGATTTAAACCTTCGAAAGTAGAAAAATGAAATGAATCGGGCGTAGATAGAGCTTGCTGAAAATACTGTGATGCAGTGCGCACAAGAGTATTATCTTGTTTGTAATACTGTGCAACTTTTAAATGCCCTAATTCAAACATGTGAATTATTTGTTCGGATGTGTCTGTGTTTGCTAATGAGCGAAGAAAGCCACGAGAATCAGATAATTGATTAAAAGATAGTACAACAGAGTTACCATTGAGAATAATTTCCTCGAAAAGTGCCTTCTGAGCACGCTCAATTTCTGCTTTGGAATTTCGAACAGAATCCAGTTCGAATAAGTAAACTTGTTTTCTCATTTGTATCCCCTTTCAAATATTGTTATAAAAATTGTATGATATATAAGAAATGATGTCAACAAAATCTATGAAAAGTGTTATAATTTTAGCGTATTAACTATTTAAGAGTTGTAAAATATAGGAATACAAAGTTAAAGGAGAATAAAGTCATGTCAAATTGTTTTAACCCGGCAAATATTTTATTGCCAAAAGACGGCATAGATATGGAAAAATGGTCAGTTATAGCTTGCGATCAGTATACAAGTCAGGCTGATTACTGGAAGACCGTGGAAGAGTTTGTGGGTGATGCACCATCGACACTCAATGTGGTATTTCCGGAGATATATCTGGGGAATAAGAAAAATGACAAGAACTGTGCATGTGAAAATGGCAGTTGTGCGGATGATCATACAACAATGTATGCATCAATGTCAGACTCAGAGCGTATCGCTTGTATTAATTCTACAATGGAAAAATACTTGTCAGATGGTATTATACAACAGGTAGTTACAGATGGATATGTACTTGTGGAGCGCACCACAGAGTCAGGAGTCCGTATTGGAATAGTAGGACTTGTGGATTTAGAGGATTATGATTTTGATCCCAAGAATCCTACACTTATAAGAGCAACAGAGGGGACAGTTATTTCACGTATCCCACCAAGAGTAAAGATAAGAGAGCGTGCTGCAATTGAGCTTCCACATGTAATGCTTTTGGTGGATGATCCTGTTGACAAGGCAGATGATGTATCTGATGAGGGGAAATTAACTGACATTTACAATATCGGAAACGTAGAACATGGAATAATCGAATATGTATATTCTTTAAAGGATAGCTTCCACAAGCTTTATGATACAGAACTTATGAAGGATGGTGGACATATTCGTGGCTATGCTATTGAGGGAGAGGCAGCTAAGCAGGTAACAGCTGCATTTGCCAAAAAGCAGGAGCAAAGTGGAGGTTTCCTTTTTGCGGTAGGTGATGGAAACCATTCTCTTGCCACAGCGAAGACATGCTGGGAAAATATCAGGAAATCTCAAAAATTCACAGATGAACAGTTGAAAACTCATCCGGCAAGATACGCTCTTGTGGAAATCTGTAACTTACATAGTAAAGCACTGGAGTTTAAGCCTATCCATAGACTTCTTACAAAGGTAAATGTGGAAGATATGCTGGCATTTTTTAATGAACAGCTTAAAGAACAAGGACTTGAGTGTGCAGAGGGGAATGAAATAATATTTGAATATGTTGAATCAAGCGATAGTATTGATGAGAATGCTTCAGGATATGAAGCACGGGTTTGTACATATGCAATCAATATCATAAACAGGGGTGATCGTCTACCTGTTGAGATACTTCAGGGAATACTTGATAAGTATATTGAGTCGCATGAGGATACAGAGATTGATTATATCCATGGTGATGATGCGCTTCATAGATTGGTCAAAG
>ULNH01057277.1_pt1 | contig 21194 bp, 19 predicted proteins | sample 1951871 | NCBI WGS metagenome assembly ULNH01 (sample SAMEA4835572, study PRJEB28245) | human gut metagenome | biome: gut microbiome; material: fecal sample | place: Denmark | collected 2008 | reverse complement strand
GGCTAGGAGCTTCTGCCCTTTCAGGGCGTATGGATGTAATCCAAAGGCTTATTCCTTCAGCCATCCACCAATCAGGTCGATGATTTCCTGTCTGGTTGGCTCAGGGAACGACAGGATGCGGGTGAGATGCGAACCGCCATGACACATATAGACATGCAGGTTCTTCTTGTTCTTGGTGAAAGGCAATCCATAGATGCCCGATGCACCCCATGGGTCGATGTCACCATAAATATACACCATCTTCGGATCGTTCTTGGTCAGAAAATCCACGGTATAATTGTAAAGCTTTGGCGAGAACTCCACGTTCTCGGCACCCTTAGGCACCATCAGCTTCTTCAGATAACCCTTTGCCGACTTGATGCTCAGGTATCTCTTGAATGGCTTGGTGTAATATCCGTAATATCCCAACTCTTTGGCAGCCTGTACATCGAAAGATGCAGTGGCATTGTAGTTGGTGAAATACTCCGGCTCACACATGTTGATCCAGTATTTGAACACCTGGTCGTCGGTGGTATCATTCGTAGGAATCTTCCTGATGTCCTCACCCCACTGCCAGAAGGCGAAGGCATACTCAAACACCGAGTAATCGAAGATCTCGGCGATAGGCGCATTGAAGCGATACTGCTTCTCGCTGCAGTACTTCTCAAACATCGGCAGCAGCGCAGCCTTGCGCTTGAAGAGCAGCAGCTGGAAGTTGAGCACCTTCTGTCGGTTCTCCTTGGTAGAAACCTCATGCTGCAGGAACTTCTCGTGTCTGCCATCCTCCACGCCCTTGTTCAGCGGTGCAACGTATGGCACGGATATGTCCACATCATTTGGGAAGTAAGCGCGGTAGAACATCGTAGTCTGTCCGCCCTTGCTGATGCCCGTGGCAATCCACTTGCCCTTGTACATCGCATGCAGGGTCTGGTTTACGTGGTGCAGATCGTAGAGCGAGTTCTCCACGGTGAGATAATCCCAGTTGCAAGGACTAGGCATCGACTTGTCGAAATAGCGGTACTCCACGGTGATGATGTTGGTATCGAAGAGCTTGGAAAGTTCCTCGATGTATCCCTCGCGCAATGCATACTTGGCGTTGTAGCCTTCAGTTACGAGCACGGTAGGACGGTCGAATCCTCTGTGGCAGAGTATCACTCGCTGCTCAAAGCTGCCCTTGGAAGCATCCTTGGCATCCAGTTGCTGCTTGATGAAGAACACATATTTTTCCGGGAAATGCGTACTTTTCAGCGTTTCCACGTCACTCACTCCAGGCAGCGTCGCCAACAGCTTGCCCGCCTCTCCCAGTTCTGCCGCCAGCATCTGCAAAGGCAGGATGAAGAGCAGCAGCATCAATTTCAAGAATCTCAATTTCATTTTCGTCTCTCTTTTATATTTTCTCTTTTTAAACTTTCGTCGGTAATCTCCACATGCTTTAAATGCTATGCAAAGGTAAGGATTTATTTTCATCCGACAAAAAGAAACGACATCTTATTAGCATTTTTAAGATAAATTCCCGTCGGTTAAAGCCCGCTAGGCGCTCCGACGGATTTGAAATCCGTCGTCAAAAAATGACCTAACCTCTTTAGAATCTGCGGATTTGCAATCCACAGCAAGCAAGATTGCAAATCCTTTTTTGCCCATCCAGGTGAGGCGGATTGCAAATCCGGCAGGACGCCTAGCGGATTTAAAATTCTAATGATAATCCTTTCTTTCTATCCTCCTGGCTCGCATGTTCAGCTTACGAGGGTCTTGGCGCAAATCCCAGAGATCCACCAGCCAGAGGATATCTTCCTTTTCATTATAAAAATAGATAATCTTGAAGTTCTTCATGATGATGGCACCACGATACTTTCTCCATTTCTGCAGTTCAGGCACAAACGGATAACTCTCAGGCATCATTTTCAACCGATGCATGATACGAGATATCTGCTCTTGCCATCTCCCAACCGTCTTCTTTCCAAACTCTTCTAATGCAAAAACAAGACATTTCTGAAATTCCTGCATGAAGACCTCATCCTGTCTTACAACCATCCTGGAATCGTTTTACGTAAATGAGCATTAAATTCCTCCCACGACATTCCATAGTTCGGGTCATCCAAGTGCTTGTCTATTTCTGCGCAATGCTCCATCACCTGCTCCAGCGAGCGCCCCATAGGATAGGAATCAGTGTCGTAAGCCTCATCCCATAATTCGGATGATACTGATGATGCCATAGAACGACAGGCAGGCGATGGCTCGCAGACCTTATCCCCTGCAATCTTGAATTCCTCGATATGATATTTCTTTTCCTCCATATTTCTTTCGTTTTTAAAGTTCCACGATTCTTATATAAAGATGATGCAAAGTTACAAAGAAAGATTGGAAACCGCAAGAAAATCTGAAAGAAAATGGCAGAGAATACTGAATTTTAATGGATTATGCGGATAAATTCCTCACGCAAAAAGAAAAACAAAGCCAGCCTTCTCCTGCGAAAAGGCTGGCTTTCTTTAACATTATTACAGTAATAGCTTTATTATTACAGCAAATGCTTTATTCATAGCATTTGCCCTTTACATATCAAACAGATTGCCCGTTGCCACAGAATACGAAACCTTACACATATTGCAGATATCAGTAATCGTAGCACCACTTCCACTCAATGAGTAGAACACGCTCTCGCCTACCAATACATACTCCCAGGTGCGATTCATCCTATCCTCAGGCTCCAAGGCATTGATTTTCTTAATCCACTCAATGGTAGCCGTCTGCTTCTGACGCACGTTCACGTCGTCCACCTTGTCGTCGCCCTTGGTCTCAATCAGATAAACCTTATCAGCCGTAGCCACGATGAAGTCAGGATGATAGGTAGCCATCAAGCCATCCTTCCTCACATAGAAGATGATGGCAAACGAATGGCCATTCTCATTAATCTTCAGGAATCTTTCCACCTCGGCATCCCTATCCAGAAACTCAATGAATGCCTTTTCCAATCCTCCGCCATGAGATGGATAACCCAGTCGGGGATAGATGCACTTCTGTACCTCCATCGAGTAAGACTCTCTCATCTTGATGGCTCTGAGCGAAGAGAAATCCGTATGACTCACCTCGGCATTGATTGTTGTCAGGCGGTTCTGCATCTTATAGATGGCCACGGCAAACTGCTCCACGATATGCTTCGTCACGATGCCATCCTTAGCCAGCAATATCTTCCAGTCGTTGCCCTGGAACGGATTGAAAGGTACGGAGAAAAGCTTTTCACGGATGTACCAGTCCATCACCTGTACCGTTTGGGCACCATTAATCTGAATGGTCGGGAACCCCTGGCGGCGACAGTTCTCAAAGCGCAGGGTTACTACCCTCAGCAATTTCTGCAGATACTCATTATATCCGCTGGCATTGAAGAGATTGGCCGTCACCTTATACTTACCAAAGGTAGTCTTGGTCAGAGATTCCTGCGATACGAAGGTCTCGCCCTCTTTTGCCAGGAACTTGCGGAGCAAAGGCAGCGGATACATCGTAAACGGCTCTAAATCATCCAGATCTATCTCTGCATCCTCAAATTCATCGATGGAATCATGCAGGATAACCGGCCATTGGAAATCATACTTCCCGTAATCCTCACGAAGTCCCACGGTAAGGATATCGCCTGTGGCTCCTCCGACACCCACATCGCCTTCATCCACAGCCACCAAGCCCTGATCCTGCAAATCATCATAGAACTTGATGAAAGCCGGATGCTCCACGATAGACAAGGTATCGATATAGGTGCGGGGAGGCTGATGATTCTTCAACACCCTCAGGCGGTCTTCACGCTTGATGTCGATGTAATCAGACTCTCGCCACATCAGTCGCAAACCTCTACCCACCAACTGCTCCAGCAGGATTGGCGCCTGCGAAGAACGCAGCGGAACGAGCACGCAGATATTGTTGACGTCGAAGCCCTCACGGAGCATCAGCACCGAGATGACCACCTTCGGACTCTTATACCTATCTATGTCGAAGAGCTTCTTCTTGATTTCCTGCCATTCCTCATCCTTCACCTCGCCCTGCTTGTTGCTGTCGATGGTAACGATGTCTTCATCTTCCAGACCTTCCGACTTCAGAAACTCTTCTACAAAAGGAGATACCGTGGTATCCTGGCAGACGATGAGCATCTTCGGGTTCTTAGACGCATCATTCTTCAGGAATTCTTCTTCCAGCTTGTTCAGCTTGGTCAATCCGGCACGGAGCATCATGCGCTGGCCTTCGCTCAGTCCCACTACCTTTCCCTGCTCATCACGCTCGGCGTTGTAATCCAGGTTCTCCAGGTCGGTGAGTTCCTGGCGGCGGTCGAGCAGCAACAGCTTCACCAGTCCCTGCTTCATCGCCATCGGCAAGTCGAAGTCAACGATGATATGCGGGAAGAAGAGTTTCACCTGCTTCTCTCCCGTTCCCTTCGTATCAAAAGGGGTAGCCGAGAAGTCCACCTGTATGAAACGGGTGCCCTTGGTGGCGCTGATGGCATTCAAGCCTCTTTGCCATTCCACCTCCTCGGTTTCACCATTACGCTTGATTTCGTGGATATGATGAGCCTCATCATTGATTACCATCAAATCCTTTAAACCCGCCAGATATTCCAATTCTGTGCCACCCAGGGCACGGCGGTCGAGCATGCCGAGGTCGTTGCCCGCCGACTTGCCCGGACGGATAGGCAACAGGTCGCTGATGATTTCAGCAGGTGTCACCGTGCTGGAATCGTCCACATCCTCATCCTGTTCCTTCTCTTCCATCTGATTTTCAAACAGATGCCAGTTGGTCAGGGCAATCAGTCCCTCTCCGGTGGTCTTCCTGCCGATGCCATCTTCCTTGGTCACCACATTGTTCTGGATGAACGAAAACACCTCGTCACGATAACGCTCGGGAATGAACACCTCCTGGTTCATGTAGTAGTCGTTGGTCTGAGGGTCACGATATTCCTCATCGCGCTTCTTTCTGCCGCAGAAGGCATCCAGCAGACGGTCGTAAACAATCAGACCCGGAGCCACAATCAGGAACTTCTGCGTAAATCGTCCGCTCTCCACATCCTCGTGCCGGGCATTCAGCATCTGCCAGATTATCAGGGCATGCATCACCCACGTCTTTCCCGTGCCCGTAGCCATCTTCACAGCATACTTAGGCATCTGATATTTAGGCTTGGCAAGCTGAGCCAGGTCGGCCCTATCCATCAGCTCCGGAATGATGCCCTGATAGGCATCCATCACGCAGTTTTCTCCCATCACTTCGTGCAGATAGATAATGTTGAGGATAGCTTGACGCTGACCCTCATGGAAATTTCTCGCACGCTCGTTGCAGAAACCCTCTCCAAACCAGTAGTTCAAGAGCGAGGCGGTGGTTGGGGTCACCTTCTCCAGCATCTCCCCACTCTTCCAGGCGGCATTGACCACATCAGTGAGTCGATGCGCCAATTCCAAAGATATATTACTTGAATTGATAGCCATAGTCGTAATCTCCTATTCGTTCTTAAAACTAACACTTCACATCCAGGATAACCTGACTCTCGAATCCGAACACATCCACCGCCTTGACGCAGACTTTTCGCTCGTCCTTATGCGGCATGGCAATTCGGGTGGAATATACGCAGTGCAGCGGGTCGCTGTCGTTATCCACGTTCTCCCGATAATCCTGCCAGGTGCTGCGGAAGGTATCGCCGTCATAATCAGGGTCGATGCTCCAATATTCTATCAGCGAGAGAGGGTCCTGCTCCATCACCTGCTGCAGCTTCTCCTTGTCCTTATCGTCCAGCGGGATATTATCTGGCGAGAGCAGCACATAGTTGCTGAGATTGATGTCGAGTTCATCCTCGCCATTGCCGTTCACGGTTACCTCCACAGGGTTCACCACCAGATACTGCAAAGAAGAGAAGCGGACGGTTTTGTCGGCGATAAGCTTCTTGAAACCCTTCTTAGATAGCTTGTCGAGCAGATCGGGCGGAATCACCAGCACCTCTACATTGCTGTTCTTATATTTCTCGATGGCTTGCGAGATATCGAAGGCGAAGTTCCAGCCGAGCACGATGACTTTATCCCAGTCGCCGCCAAGCAGAGAAGCCTTGGCTTCCACGGCACGACGAACGGTTGCGGCAGTGGTCAGGCGGTTAGGACTATCCACCATCACCAGGTTTCGTGTGCCCTTGACGTAACCGAAGTTTCTGTCGCTCACCTGTTCTGGAGAGAATGATAAGGCACCGAAGAGGCCTAAGACTACCTGAGAGAGATCGCCCACTCTGCGAAGCTTCTTGTTGTTATGGAAAGCCTCTTTCTGATAGTCGCCGATGCTCTGATAGAGGAACGGATTTACTTCCTGGTCGATGAAACGCTTGCGCATGACGAGGGATGCCGGCTTGCCGATGTCACAGGTAATCCAGCGACGGCCCAGCTTTTCAGCAACCGCTGCTGTGGTGCCGCTGCCACCGAAGAAATCACAGACAAGGTCGCCTTCGTTGGAAGATGCCTTGATGATACGTTCGAGGAGGGATGCTGGCTTTTGAGTAGAATAACCTGTTTTTTCATTTAATAATCTAAAGACAGCAGGACAATCATCCCAAACATCATCAACAAGAGCGCCCTCAAAACGATAAATTACATCTTCATCTTTAGGCTCTCGTTTATTTTGAGAGATAAATCTTTTTACATACATATCAAATTTTACCTTATCTGTACGTGGAAAATTCTTATATGTAATAGTCTCCCCATCCTCACTATATTTTATCCATCGACTATACAAAGAATTATCTTCGATGCCTTTTCTCTGATTGTTAAAAACATAATTATTTGTTTTAGAATAACAATAGATACAATCATGCTTACGAGGAAAATAATGAGGAACAGCTTTGATACCTCCAGGATAATACCAAATTATTTGATCTCTAAAATTATCCTTGCCGAATATATCATCAAGCATTATCTTTACATAAGAATCAATATGCCAATCTATGTGAACATAGACAGTACCTGTGTCAGACAATAATTCTTTCATCAGAATAAGTCTTTTATATATCATCTTTAGATAAGAGATTGTCCCTTCTTCCCAGGTATCAGCATAGGCAAACTGTTCAACTACAGTTGGCTTTTGTTGAATATCAACACCGGGTAAAACAACCTTCGTTCTATAATCCGCCTTAGAATCAAACGGCGGGTCGATGTAGATCAAATCCACTTTGCCTCTTAATGAAGGCAAGCCCGTCTGAGGGTCTCCGGCAAGCAGCGCCTGCATGGTCAGGAGATTATCACCATACACCAGACGGTTCATCCAACTCCCCCCATCCAGGGCGGCATTGAATGCATTAGGGATATTGGGAACTTGTCCACGGAAGAATCCGGAGACATCCTTGCGAGGCAACACCAGCTCATTGGTCTGCAATCCAATGCGTGTACCACTGCTCAATCGCTCAATGATGCGCTGAGCCTCTTGCCTACCTTCGCTTGCAATGCGAGGTAGCTCTTCAATCAATGATTTTGCCATAGCATTAAAGCTTAAATATAGTTTTAATGCGACTGCTTTGTTACTCAGAAAATAAAAGCTACAACCAAACACCCTTATCCATAGCAACAAAGCCAACCTAGGTTTGCATCAAGACCAGCCTCATCCCCATCAGAACGCAGAAACGTGGACGATCCACTTATCCAACGTTCCAAGGTGTTTGGCCTAACCTATATGCAACAGATAAGTTTTACGTCCACGCTATAGCGGACGCTTACTTATTTATTCTGTTGCACATGTTCTTCCGCGGCCAAACTTCAGGAACATTATTATCGAATAAACAGCAAACGCTATTATTTTAACCCACAAAAACAGACGTCATCGCCCTAAGGCGAATCCATCCAAATACAAAGTAAATGCAAACGGGCGTAATGAAAGCTTGCTTTCAAATTGCCGAGTGCAGCTTTGCATTTGCAAAGATACTGCAAAAATCAGAGATTACAAAAAGAATCGCCACCTTTTTTATATTATCCCCCATTTTTTCTTGCGAAATCAAAATATTCATCGTATCTTTGCAGAAAGAATTTGCAGAAAGATGGATAGCGCACAAAAAGCCATCCTGAAAACATAGGAGATTAGATTATGACAAAAATGAACGATAGAAGATTGCCAGTAGGTATCCAGTCTTTTGAAAAAATAAGAAAAGAAGGATACCTGTATGTTGACAAGACAGATATTATCTGGCAACTTGCCAACAGAAATAAAACGTATAATTACCTGAGCCGCCCACGCCGCTTCGGCAAGTCGATTCTCATAGATACACTCCAGGCATACTTCGAGGGAAAGAAGGAACTCTTCGAGGGTTTGAAGATTATGCAGATGGAGACGGAATGGGTGAAGCGACCTGTCATCAGACTGGATATGAGCCAGGCTGGCGCTGAACCGGAAAGTCTGAAAGGTTATCTGGACTATACCTTTCAAGAATATGAATCTTTATATGAGATAGAATCGAGGGATAACTCTCCCTTAGCAACTCGTCTGATAGAAATTATAAAGACTGCTTATAACAAAACGGGACAGCAGGTTGCCATTCTCATCGACGAATACGACTCTCCATTGCAGCATTCCTGGAAGACTCCCCAGCACGAAGCATGTACCGCTATTTATAGAGAAGTATTTGCCGTATTAAAATCTCAGGATAAATACGAGAAGTTTGTCTTCATCACCGGCATTACCAAGTTTACGCAAATCTCTCTCTTCTCTGTGCTCAATAATCTGAGCAACATCAGCTTTGAGCCGGAATATGCAGCCATCTGTGGTATTACGAAAGAAGAGGTGCTGCGCGATTTCAAGCCTGAAATCAACAAATTGGCAGAATACGAAGACTGGACATTCGATGAAGCTGTAGCACAACTGACGGCATATTATGACGGCTATCATTTCAGTCGCCGCAATATGGTGGATGTATTCAATCCGTTCAGTCTCATCAATGCCTTGGCAGATTCAGATCTGAAGAACTACTGGGCTTCATCGGGTGCAACCTCTCTGTTGCCTAAGTTTGTGGATGACATGGAACTCAAATTGGGTAATTTTGATCCGTGCACCATTCTTCGCCAAACCATAGAGACATCGGATGTCACAGGCGGAGGAGCAGAACTGTTCCTCTATCAGTCTGGTTATCTTACCATTAAGGATTACCAGATGGGAGTTTATATTTTAGGATTTCCTAATTCTGAGGTAAGGCAAGCACTTTATGAAACAGTGTTACCGGCACTTACCTTGCGAAGTAATGGTGATATACAATCTACCCAATCTGGTCTGTTTCTTGCCCTTCAGCTTGGCAATCTTCCCGAAGCTATGAAATACCTGAAGGCGCTCATTGCGGATGTGCCCTACAGCAACAAGAAGCTTGCCAGCATGGACATGGAGGAGCGTTACCGTCTGATTCTGAGTACAATTTTCAATGCCATCGGCTGCCGTGTGGAAGTAGAAAAGATGATTGCTACGGGCAGAATTGATATGGTGGTAGAAACCACCAACTTCATCTATGTGCTGGAGCTGAAGCTATCTAACAATGGCGGCATTTCTGCAGCCGAGAACCAGATGAAGGAAAAGAGTTACACCGAGCCCTTCAAGGCGGACAAGCGCAAGGTCATCGCCCTGGCAGTGGAACTCGATGAAACGGGCAAGGGACTGATTGATTGGAAAGAAGTGGAAGATACTTTGTAAAATACAAAGCCAGCCATCTTTCGTTCCGACGGATTTGCAATCCATCGTCTAAAAATGCCCCAACCTCTTTAAGACCTGCGGATTTGCAATCCGCAGCAAGCAAGATTGCAAATCCGGCAGGACGCCTGACGGTGGTCCAGAAAGGTGGTCCAGAAAACAAGAAGGTGGACCATAGAAAAGCAGTTGTTGCCTCTTACCGCAACAACTGCTTTTTCTTTTACAATATCATCAACTATTCTACTACAATTCTTACTGTATCATAACAAAAGCATCCTTCTCTTTTCTACACCTCCCTAATCTCCAGCGTTACTTCGTTGCCTCGCCACACCGCCTTCTTGATGCGCTCGTAGAGGGTGGTGAAAAGCGGCTGGCTCTTCAACACATAGCCGGGGGCATGGACCTCACCCACCAGGATGCTGCCACGGCTCATCGTAAACGGACCGTTGCCCGGCTGAATCATCGCAACCGACTTGGCGGAAGCATCATCCACCGGAACCAGATACGGCATCTTGCGGTTGAGACGCTTGCACTTGCCAATGCGCACACGATACTTACCTGCCGGAAGACAATCTGCCTCACGCTCTACGGTGCCGCATACCTTCACCAGCTCAATCCCTTCGCCAGCAACTTCTTTCACAACTTTGAGTGTGCCCATGATGGTGCCACGCTCACGCAATAGACGATTCACATAAATTTCCATATCTACCTAAATTAAATTAAAAAGCAAATTAATAAACATAAAAAGCATAATAAACATAATAACAAAAAGCATAATTATCAGACACTTACGCTGCTATGAACCTTGGCTTTCGCCTCCTCCAGCGTCATCCCTTCACTACGACGGAGCTTGAGATAATACTCACTCAAATCCTTGCAACCTTCGGGCAGCTGATGGTAAACCAAACTGGGCAATGCTATCTTCAGCTCAAAGTAAAGACTCAATCCTGCTTCGTCCTGATCTGGGAAGATGTGAAGATTTCTTCCGGCAAGAAGCCCTTGAAAGCGGCGGTCGAAAAGCGTGGCACTGGGAATGGCTATGGCATGAATGCCAAGGGTCAATGCCGTCCAGCAATCAGAGGGCCCCTCGGTGATGAGCAGCGGTTCATCAGGAGGATAATCCTTCAACCGGTCGAGCCCATATATCATGCGATGACTGCCTGGTGCAAACTTGAATCGGGGAATCTCCTTCGGCTTTACGTCATCAGGCTTTACTTCATCAGGCTTTACTTCATCAATAGATACCTTTTCCATATCGAAAGATGACTCAGACTTCGGCTTTCCCAGATAGCGGCTCTGCACGGAAACCAGTCTTCCCTCCTGGTCGAAATAGGGAAAGATGAGCGATGGACCGTCAAACACTCCACGCCCCACTCTCGCCATGCATACACTTTGCTCCGTGCTCACTATCTGGCAGACCTTCAATGCCTCCGGGCTGAGCAACCGCTCCTCGAAAAGGAATCTCTGTCCCGATTCCGAAAGATGCATCTGCCGGAACATCTGCTGATAAAACTCCACATCTACTGCTGATGGGGCAACATAAGCCGATGATGGGCATTCTCTATTCCTTTCTCCACTAAAGGAAGATTCTGCCAGATGTCCATGTGAGACATGGGTTTCTGTAAAATGCGCTCTCAGGGAAGCCATTCTTCTGTCTGATGCCGTAACCGCCTTTTTCACATCTTTGCGATGAGTATCTCTGTGCTCATCGGCGATATACACATCAAAATGATCTGCCAACCAGCGGCATGCCTCGCTAAATCCCAGGTTCAGTCGCTCTCTCACCAGGCCGATGGTATCGGCAGAGAATCCGCAGCTATAGCAGTGGCAGGTGTTCTTCTTCACATTGAAGGCGAGACTCGGATGATGATCATCGTGGTGGATGCAGAGGGCTCGCTTGTTGCGGAGCCCCATGCCCAGAAGATCAGCCACCTGCAAGATGTCAAGCTCGCGAAGCTTCTGAATGTCAAACTTATTAATCATATCTTAAACTAACTGATATTACTTTTTCTTCTTAGAACTACTGATGGCACGTGAAGCTTTCTTGCGCAAGTTACCGGTAGCAAGTTTCTCAATCCATCCTTTGCGTTTCCAATTACATATTACATTCTTCAATGGTGTGCGCACTCCTTTACGAGTTAAAAACTCTTCCAGGAATTTACGGGAAAACTCTTGCGGCAACTCGTCAAAGTAATTACAGGTCTTATAGGGGTGAGATTCAAAATCTGCATTAATCTCATCATAGATGGCTCCCCATTTACCTAACATATTGTGCAAGATACGATCGGCACAAGCCAAATATATCTGCTTCACCAGGCGGCGGATTTCCTTCTGTGTCTTTACACCCTCTACCTGATAAAGGTATTGCATAAGCGAAGCTATGCGAAAGGCACTTACACTGCTGCGTTTATAAAAAACATCAAGAGCTTTTGACATCGACTTCATTACGTCACTTCTACGAGCTTCACACCATTTCTTCACCGTAGGATCCAACCAACTCGTATCAAGCAAGCTTTCCTTACGCAAAGATTTTCCGTCTTCGCTATAACAAAGCGACATGAGTTTTTGCAAAGTAGTATCTATACTTTGCTTCTGTTCCTCTGTCAAAGGCTTGAATATCAATGGATTTTCTCCCAGCTGAGAATTCACGTTGCAAAGGATAGTACGGGTAACGCTACCACCTTCTATGGCTGCTTTATCCATATATCGGTTTACGGCTGCAGGTGTGCCTGTATAGACATAACACAACATCAAATCTACAACAGCCGAATAGCTGGCTTCACTCAAATAATCCTGACCGAATTCTGATCCCAGGTCATATCCAGTCTTGTTGATTTGCTTGATGTCAGAAAACTGTCGCTTGCTGGCCTGCACGATAGCACCGATCTCATCGGCAAACTGGAAAAGCGTTTTCGGCGTACCAAACAGCTTCATTGGAGCATCGGCTCTCTTGATGAGCATAGAGAGCGAAAGATTCTCGTGGAGCAAGGTGATGTCTGTCTTTGGCTCCGGAGGCAATTTGCCATCTTTTTTACCTTGGCGTCGCTTCAATTCGGCATACTTCTGTTCCTCTGCCCTTTGCTCGGTATCACGCTTGATAAATGGATCCATCAGATAACGCATCAGATAACGGGCAAACGATTTTCCTGAACTCTGATCACCACATACCAGCACATGAAGAAGGATGGCAGAAAGCGAATTATCGTAAACATAATTGAGGCGGATACGAGTGGCATATACGGCAAGCATAGAACTCGCCACCGCCAAGGTGGAAAACTTGAGCTCACTGGGTGCCGTCATCATCCACTCTCTTACTCCAGCAGGATAATCCTTGTCAGGAATGAGAGGTTGAAGGTCTATGGAGTCTGAATGAGACTTAGCAGTATCCTCTTTATTACACTCGCCCTCTGATTGATTACACTCGACCACTGATTGGTTTCCAGCCTGGGTCGAATCGTTTGGCTGGTGAGCAGGGCAAGTCCCCGACTTGTTCTGCTGCATGGTGTTATTTGAATCTTGCATCATCATCAACAATTTGATTTTGATGATGCAAAATTAGTAAAAAAGGGCATAAGCGAGGTGTTACGCAACACGACGCAACACCTCAAATTTTATAAGTAACTAACTGCTATACAATCTTTTATATGGCTTAAAAAGAAAAGAAACAAAACTATTGGCACAACAACAACACAACACACCAATAGAAGTTTAGTTATAGAGATCTTAGCAAAATGCGCAGTTCATCAGCTTCACTAGGCCACGAATTAGGACGGCTTTCTAACTTAAATTTTCCAGCCCCACTCTTAGCCTGACTAAGAACAGAGGAATTATTTAAATCCTTAAATAAATGCTTAAACGAATCCCATACAATATTTTTGGTAGAAGGATCTAAAACCTTCAACTCATGTGCCACCAGTTTTACCATATAGCCTAGTGACCGTTTAGATTTTTTCCAAACGAGCATCGAACCATCCTTCTCACACCATCCTTTTTCAATGAGTTTTCTCCAAATGACTTGAGCTTGTTCTGTATATAATTTATCATCATGCTCCGTAAGAGGAGGCGCAATTACGATTTCATCGTCTTGCAAGACAAGGCATCCTTCAGAATCAGTAAGCAAGGAGTCATCATTATTCATATAATCAAGAAGCCAGTCCTTTACATCCTGACTATATAGTCTATAAGATTCATGATGATAGATGTCTCTCATAAACTTCATCATCTTATTGGATTGCTCACAGGCAGAGGCAAACAGGTGATTTCCAAAACGCAGATAGTGGAGATTCCCTGGACAAGCTTCATCACTCAGCTTGCCCAGACAATTATGCAATAATCCCAGAATAAGACATACATACTCTTCCACTTCACTATCAGGACACTCGCAGTTAGCCAATTCAGCCATATCGCAAAAGGCTTCCCACTGCTTATCCCAAGCTTCTTTCATCTTTCTGCATACCGCCTCATTATCAGATTCGCACTTGATGCCGTCTATCCACCCCATCAAAATTTGAAAAATTTCCTCTGGGCGCAACTTCAATCTATAATCAGGCCGAATATACTTTCCGCCAATGCTTTGTATCATCAGATACAAGGGATTAGCAGCATAGCGCTTTCTGACTTTATCTCTTGACTGTATGTCTAGTCTGTTCATTCTGCTTATCATTATTGATTTGATTAAGTTCAGTGATTATATTGTCAAACCACATCTTCAAGGCATGTAACTGCCTCTTATTTTCATCTCTAACTTGCTCAACAGTACCTTCAGGCTTGATAAATGCACTGCTGGACAAGCGCATGGTAAAAGGAGCAGATGCCTCTGAGGTAATCCAATCAGGATTATTATCCACCTGGGCCTTGACAACAAACCCACGCTGACAAGCTAAAGCTACCACCATACCAAGATTGTATTCAGCCCGCTCTAAATTAAGACCAGTTCCAGGAAGAGCATGAAAGAAGAAGCCACCATTACCTGCACCAATGTCATTCAACATTTTCAGGAACGAAGTGAACAAGACGGCTTTCTCTCTAGTTTGCTCATCAATACCAGTATCCGCCAACACTTTATCCAAATCAAGATGAAGTCCTGTCAGCTTACTGCCTTGCTTGATTTTTTTCTCTAAAGTGTGCCAAAACTTGTTGGAAGACGTAATCTGTCGCAAGTCAACTCTGTAACCACCATTTTTCCCAACTAGCTCATCCCAATAGTTTTCGAGTCCTTTTCTTACAGTCTCTAAATTGGCAAAACACTTTCTTTGGTGCTGGATTCCTATAAGAATACCCTCTTTTTGAGGGTCTCTTGCATCCAAAACCAGAGAAAAGTCAGGATAGGTTGGGACAATTTCTTTGTCTCTGCAATCCTTCTTGTCTCTGGTCATATTTTTCTTTTTTTCGATGGTTACATAGGCGAAGTCTTCAAGAATAGCTGCTCCATAAGCGGTTGTTCTTTCTCCATTACCATCCAGAAAAGCAATATCCTTCAGATGTTTCAGGATAAACTCTGCTATCATCTTAGTTTCTGATTCAGAAGCAGGAACCCCTGCCATGAACGATTCTATTCTCAATCTATAAAGAGTAAATTTTGTTTCGATCATTGTTGATTGTTTTTGATTGTTTGTATAAAATGGCATTATGCCCTTTCACCCTACAAAGATACAAAAAAAATCACAAACCACAAAATATTATTGAAAAAAGTAAAAGTGAAAAAGTGAAAGTGAAAAAGTGAATTTTCAATGAGAACCCAAAAAGCGCCTTGCAAGAACTATGTATTACCAAGGGATAAAAGAAGAAATATAGTGAAGAAAAAAGGAGTAGTACTTACGCGCGTACATTATTATATACGTGTACATTAATATATTGTATTTCTTTTTTCTTTTACATCGTACACGGAATCTCTGAAACTGACATCTTTCTCGCCTGTTCCTTGATACCTCTGTGAATTTCACCTTTTCACTTTTACTTTTTCACCTTTTCCTTTGATCCCTCTCCCCCTCCTCGCCCCTTTTCCTGCGTCGCCACGTAGCAATTCCTGCGTCGGGACGTAATATTTCCTACGTCGGGACGCAGGAAATGGCAGCTCTATCGAAGGGGATTTCATGCCTCACATCACAACTGCCGGGACAACTCGCTACAACTGCCGGGACAACTATTGCATTTCGCCCAAAAATGTTGTATCTTTGCATCGTCAATGAAAATCATTGATGGGGCTCTCTGCCGGCAGGATACCGCGGAACTGCATGGAGGGGGATGCCCGATACAGAAACTGGATTATTCACTAAAAAGAAAGGAATGAAGAAAATGAAAAAGGAAACTTGGAAATCAATTCTGCAGATCATCGTCACGGTGCTCACTGCACTCTGCACATCACTCGGAGTTACGAGCTGCATGTAGTGCTCGAATCTTTCACGATATCGAGCTAGACAGGAACTGAATTAACCACTAAAATCGAGTTTGTTAAATTAAATTATTCACTAAAAAACTATTTGAATTATGGGTATCAAAGTAAAAGCTATTGAGCGCAACGTCGCTTTTGAGAAGGGTAAGCAGAAGTGGGCATACGTTATGCAGGCAGACCTCTACGGTCAGCTTACCCAGAGTAAGGTTATCGAGGAAGCTGCCGTGCGCAGCGGACTCGCCAAGCAGGTGATCAACGCCGCCTGGGGTGCCATCGGAGCAGTCATCACCGCATGGGCCACCGAGGGTCACTCCGTGGCTGTACCGGGACTCGGCTCCCTCCGATTCGGTCTGAATTCTACCGCCGTGGAGGATGTCAACAAGGTGAGCAGCTCGCTCATCAACCGCCGCTACATCATCTTCGTGCCTAACGCCGACATCAAGGAGGAGCTCGCCAAGACCAGCGTCAACATCACCTGCTACGACCGCAACGGCAAGATCGTGAAGCAGGTTACCTCTGCCGACAAGAACGACACCGGGGAGGATGACAACAAAGATAACACCAACCAGGGAGGAGGTACTTCGCAGGAAGGTGGAACTTCGCAGGAAGGTGGCGGAACCAGCCAGGGCGGTAACACCAGCCAGGGTGGCGGCACTACCGAAGGCGGAGGAGGCGACGACAACGTAAGTCTCTAAAAACAATGTAGAGCTCTAAAAACAACGTAGAGCTCTAAAATCATCAAGGTGTGCCAGATCACAAGGAAGTGAATCTGGCGCACCTTCTTTTTTTTATCTTTTTCTCCTTAAAAATGGTCTTTTTGGAAAAAACTCATTATTTATTCAAGTTTTTTTCGTAACTTTGCACGCGAAATCAATAGCCTGGAATATCAAACAGGCTAGAATATCAGATAGACTAGAATATGAATATGTATTTTAAATAATATATAAGATATGAAATCTCACATTAAAATGTATCTACTTGTCTGTATCGCCGCCCTGCTCCTTACGGGCTGCGATACCGTATTCGATGTTCACCCCTACGATGTTCGCGTAAAGGGCGAAACCAATCTGAATGCCAAGAACATACAGAAGATAGAGCAGACGATGAAGAGCAAGGATACCATCCGGTTTGCCGTGATCAGCGACAGTCACCAGTGGCTCGACGACCTCGTGGATGCCGTAAATGATATCAACAGACGCAAGGACAGCATCGACTTCGTGATCCACTGCGGCGACATCTCCGACTTCGGCGCTACCCGCGAAATGAAGTGGACACGAGAAAGAATGCTGAAACTCAAGATGCCTTCGGTAGTGCTGCTGGGCAACCACGACTGTCTGGGCACGGGCAACCAGACCTATGAGGCCATCTACGGCAATCCCGACTTCAGCTTCATCGCCGGAAAGGTAAAGTTCGTATGCCTCAACACCAATGCCATCGAGTACGACTACTCCCGTCCGGTGCCCAACTTCGACTTCATGGAGTCGGAACGCTCTGCCGATTCGCTCGACTTCGACCGCACCGTGGTATGCATGCATGCACCTCCCTACTCCGAGCAGTTTAACAACAACGTAGCGAAGGTATTCAATTATTACATCCACGAGTTCCCTCGCCTGCTGTTCTGCCTGGACGGTCACGGTCATCATACCAGGACGGAAGACCTTTACAACAACGGCACCCTGTTCTATATGGCAAGCAGCGTACACTTCCGTCAATATTACATTTTCACCATCACACCAAAGGATTATCATGTTGAAGTCATCGATTTTTAAGTTCAGTATATGGGCGATCCTCCTGCTATCGGCAAGCTGTGCGGCAAACGCTACGGAAATCGCCGTTGAGGAGGGGTTAGAAAAGGAGAATTTAGGAAAGGAGAGTTCAGAAGAAGATTCACTCACCCGATACGACAGGCGCATCCTCCGCTATCGCAAGCACTGGGATGTGCTGATGCCTACGCAGAGCGTGATACAGACCTGCGGCAACATGGGTATCATCTCGCTGGGTATCGGATGGGACTACGGCAAGCGAAGCCAGTGGGAGACGCATCTGCTCTTCGGCATCGTTCCGAAATATGATTCGGATGAAGTAAAAATGACAATCACGCTGAAGGAGAACTTCATTCCCTGGCGAAAGGACTGGGGAAAGGGATGGCAGTTTGAACCCCTGGAGTGCACGCTGTACCTGAACACGGTGCTGGGTCACGATTTCTGGACAAAGCAGCCTACCAAGTACGAGAGCGGATATTATCCCTTCTCTACCCGAATCCGCCCGAATCTGGGATTTGGCGAACGGTTTACGTATCAGATTCCGAACAACAGGCGCAAGCGCGTGAAGAGCCTCACGCTCTTCTATGAGTTGAGTACGAATGATATCTATTTCATGCGATTCTACCGCAACGGCAATGCCGGTTTCTGGGATGTCTTCGGACTGTCGTTTGGCGCAAAAATGCAGATACTCTAAGTTATTTTAAAAGAAAAAAGATGGAAACAGAAGAGATTATTCATAAGCTGGAGGCGAAGGGCATCAAGCCCACCTCCAACCGCATACTGGTGCTGAAGACTCTGGTGAATGAGCAGAATCCACTGAGTCTGAAGGATTTGGAGCAGAAGATGGTGTCGATGGATAAGTCGAGCATCTTCCGCACGCTGACGCTCTTTCTGGAGCATGATGCCGTTCATGCCTTCGAGGATGGAAGGGGGATATTGAACTACGAAGTGTGTGAGGAGGAAGGAGAGTGTGATCATCATGATGGTCATATTCATTTCTACTGCGAATCATGCCACCGTTCGTTCTGTATGGAGGATATCCATATTCCGAGCTTCGAATTGCCGGAAGGATTCTATCCTCACTCCGTCTCCTTCGTCATCAAGGGAGAATGCCCTGAATGCAGGAAGAGGCTTCGCTGAAAGCAATGCCTTTTCCAAAAGAAGAGGCATCGCTGAAAGCAATGCCTATTCAAAAGGAAGAGGCTTCGCTGAAAGCAATGCCTATTGTTTTTACAACAACAAAAAAAGCTCCGAAGAAAGATGAACTTCTTCGGAGCTTTTTTGTACACCCTTAGGGATTCGAACCCTAGACCCACTGATTAAGAGTCAGTTGCTCTACCAACTGAGCTAAGGGTGCAGCAAGCTTAGCATTTGAGTTATTTCTCAAAAGCGGTTGCAAAGGTACTGCTTTTTTCTGACACCACCAAATTTTTCGGCAACTTTTTTCTTTTTCATGCGCATTTTTCTGATTTTCCATACATTTTCAAGAGAAAAAGTGTATCTTTGCAGCCACTTATACATTATTATATATGTAGAGCATCAAAGAACATAAGAGAATATAAGAGAAATCTTATCAATTAAGAAATCAAAAACATAAGAGAATATGAACGGAATATACACTATCCTGCTCCTCGTGCTGAGCAACATCTTCATGACGCTCGCATGGTATGGACATCTCAAACTCCAGCAGACGGGCACCAGCAGCAACTGGCCACTCATCGGAGTCATCGCCTTCAGTTGGGCGATCGCCTTCTTCGAATACTGCTGCCAGGTACCAGCCAACCGCATCGGATTCATCGACAACGGCGGTCCATTCAATCTGGTACAGCTCAAAGTGATACAAGAGTGCGTGTCGCTCATCGTCTTCGCCATCATCGCCAACCTCCTCTTCCAGGGGCAGGGCCTGCATTGGAATCACTTTGCCGCATTCGTCTGCCTCATCGCTGCCGTGTATTTCGTCTTCATGAAATAACTGAGTCCACTTTAATAAGAACAATTATAACAAAATAAAAGAATAACCGACAATGGAAAAGAAATTACGTGTTGCTTCCCTCTGCGTGCAGGGAGGCTATGAGCCGAAGAACGGCGAACCGATAGAAGTGCCTATCATTCAGAGTACTACATTCAAATACGACAACTCTGAGGAGATGGCGATGCTCTTCGACCTGAAGAAGGAGGGCTACTTCTATACCCGACTCCAGAACCCCACCAATGATGCTGTGGCAAAGAAGATCGCTCAGCTCGAAGGTGGCGTGGGTGCCGTATTGACCTCAAGCGGTCAGGCTGCCAACTTCTATGCCGTATTCAACATCTGCGAGGCTGGCGACCACATCGTTACCTCTAACGAAATCTACGGCGGCACTTTCAATCTCTTCGGCGTTACCCTGAAGAAGCTCGGCATCGAGTGCACCTTCGTAAACCCTAATGCCAGCGAGGAGGAAATCCAGAAGGCTTTCCGCCCTAACACCAAGGTGGTGTTCGGCGAAACCATCAGCAACCCTGGCTGTGCCGTACTCGACATCGAGAAGTTCGCCCGCATCGCTCACAAGAACGGCGTGCCTCTCATCGTAGATAACACCTTCGCCACACCTATCAACTGCCGCCCATTCGAGTGGGGTGCCGACATCGTTACCCACTCTACCACCAAGTATATGGACGGTACCGCATCGCAGGTAGGCGGCGTAGTAGTGGATAGCGGCAACTTCGACTGGATGGCGAATGCCGAAAAATTCCCTGGCCTCTGCACACCGGATGAGAGCTACCACGGACTCACCTACGTGAAGGCTTTCGGCAAGATGGGATACACCACCAAGCTCGTGGCACAGTTGATGCGCGACCTGGGTTCCATCCCTGCGCCGATGAACTCATTCATCCTGAACCTGGGTCTCCAGAGCCTGCACCTGCGTATGCGCCAGCATTGCGAGAATGCACAGAAGGTGGCTGAGTTCCTGCAGAATGATGAGCGTGTGGCTTGGGTTCACTATAGCGGACTGAAGGGCGACGAGTATTACGACCTTGCCCAGAAGTACATGCCAAACGGCACCTGCGGCGTCATCGCCTTCGGATTGAAGGGAGATCGTGAGACTGCCATCAAGTTCATGGATTCACTGGATATGATCAACATCGTGACTCATGTGGCAGATGCCCGCACCTGCGTGCTCCACCCTGCCAGCCATACCCATCGCCAGCTTTCAGACGAGCAGTTGAAGGAGGCAGGCGTTGCCCCAGACTTGATCCGCCTCTCGGTAGGTATCGAGGATGTAGAGGATATCCTGGATGATATCAAGCAGGCATTGAACAAGATCTAGAAAAATCTAGAAAGAATAAAAAAAGAATCGCCCTGTAAGCGCAAAAGCTTTCAATTTCAAAGCTTTTGCCCTTACTATTATATTTGCACT
>ULNH01020648.1_pt1 | contig 21268 bp, 25 predicted proteins | sample 1951871 | NCBI WGS metagenome assembly ULNH01 (sample SAMEA4835572, study PRJEB28245) | human gut metagenome | biome: gut microbiome; material: fecal sample | place: Denmark | collected 2008 | reverse complement strand
GACTTTACGTCTCTGTCCCCGGAGCTGATCCAGAAATATACGGAGCAATTCCAAACGCCGGAGCTGTTCGCCCCCAGGGATGGCAAGCTGGTGGTGCTGCCTGTCCCGGAGTAGGCCCAGGAGAAAGCCTATCTCCCGGACAAATTTGAGACCGGAGGCCATGTGCAGATTCCCAGGGGCAACTTCAACTTAACCGCTTTGAGCCAAAAGCAGATGGAGACCCTGGGCTACGGTGTCCACCACCGTTCCGATGACCGGCGTTTCCTTATCATGGGCAACGGCACCCGGGCCTTTGCGGTAGCCGCTGATCCCAGGAATTTGGAACGGCCCTCTCTCCGGGACAGATTGGAAACCGCCCGGCAAGAGTGTGACAAACAGCCGAAGGTAGATATCCCCAGCCGGGGCGCGCCCGAACGGGAGGAACGATGAGCCGAAGCAAGCAATGGCGGCTGGAATGGGCGTTCTTTCTGGGCGTGAACGGGAGGCGGCAGTATCATCCACTTTGTCAACGCTGCGAATATGGCTGTAAACAGAGCTTCCGGGTGAAACAGCTCACCTGCCCGCATTACAGTTCCAGACGGAGCAAAAACTGTATGGATATGGGTGGAAAAACGGCTGAATAATCCTCTGTGCCTGCATTTTCAATGAGGGCCTTTATGATTTCGCATGTGTTGGTCTACTTACTGACACACGGAGGGAAAGACCCGATTTTGCACACTCTCTGTCACGCACAAAAAATGGGCGTACAGCCTTTCGGTTTGTCCGATTGACTGTACGCCTGCTTTTTTAACGTTCAGGACTAATATACCTAAGCCTCATCAATTATCAATTCGTTAGGAAACGTATGTCTGCATGGAGGGCTACATTGCTCCGTCATCCAGTAATTTACTAAGCATCTCTCGCAATGCGTTAGCACCACTAGGTATTGGTGCCGCCAGTGAAAGTACATGTGATAGCAAAACAGATTTTTCCTCATCAGATTGCTGTGATTCAATTAGATTAAGCAATACCGATGCCCGACTCGTCCTCTGTTCAAAAAAGTTAGTTCTCAGAATAAACCGAGCTTTCTGAATATCCGTTAGCATCCGTTCCGTATATGTTTGAAACTCCTTATTTGACATTACTATCCCATCATCTAGTTGGAAGTATGGAATCCTTGCATCTATCCAAATATAATATAGCGCAAATATTCTTGCATTTTCATTCTCAAAACACATCGAATTGGAAATAATTTCCCAAATTTTTTGATAAAATGTTGATATGGGCAAATTTTTAGACAATTGTTGCTCAAATAGCGCATCAACTATCTCTGCGTACTGTTTTTTTAAGCTACCCGCTGTAGTCTCAGAAATGCGTACATCTGCAACTTTGGAATTTGTAGATTCAATTTTTTCAGAGTTCTCTAAAAAATATCGAAGCGCATCAGGCGCATTCTCAGGCTGATCAGCCAACATTTGGTAGACATAAGCACATATATTTAGTCTGTCGTTTTTTGTTGTCCTACTAAACTCTGATAAAAGAGTATCAATTTTTAACCGAAGTTCTGCAACTGACATAAAAATTTCTCCTTATTCCCAACAGCAAGGTTATGTTTAGCTTGTTTTTCGTTATCAAAAAGCAGATGCATAGTGCTCATTCCTAGGTCCACCCATGGCATCATTCCACTAAGTGAAATTTTATAACAGTTGTTAATCGTAAGACTTTTTTGCTGTTGCTTTAATATCAGACTACACAACAGCATATACATCTCTTTTTCATCTAGCTCGTATGTGTTTGCAATGCGGATTCCATCGGCAATGACTAAGCTTTGCGGAACAACCTGATCCCCCCCTTCGTCTAAACACAATGGGACACTTGATGTGGAGATATATGAGGATACAGTTTTTTTGCTTAGTTTCCACAAATTCACACTTGAATACACTATCCCGGTTAACAAGCAGGCAACCGGCAACCCAAGTAATACAATAGCAATCATGTTGACACTCTCGCTTTCATTGAGACAGTGGCATTACACAAAACTCCCAGAATGATAGTCAGTCCAATTAATACTGAATTATAGATGAACGCTACATGGTTATTCATTATGGAATACAAATCAGGATTAAAGAAAAACACACAATATAGTATGACCAAAACCATAGAATATATCACACATATTGCTTGGCATCGTTTATACATTAGTGAAAGCTCGTCATCAGCAAAAAAGCCCTCTAAGCATAAAACAAACACAACACTAACACTAATAAATGAAAAATCGAAGTCTGCTACAGTCATTGAGGCCAACACTGCCAAACCGGGAAAATTCTCAATTGAAATTTTTCCTAGTTGCTTAAAGAACACCGGAACGACATTAATTGGAATACCCAAAAACCATAGTAGAAATCTCTTGATAAAGGAGCCCCACTGCATTCGATATTTTTTCTTCTCCATAGTATTCTCTCACCATACCATTCTATGCAAAAGAGCAGGCATCGCCTGCTCCTGAATTACTCCGGCAGGACATTCCAGAAAATAACTATCTGCGTCTTCACCATTGCCATCTTATGTTCATCATTATTGTATCATCAAATTTTCCGATGGTCAACAATAATTTGATGAATTTTTCACGAGATATGCACCATATTTTTAAGCCTTTGATGTGGCTGGAGTTATACTTTAATCTGGTATGTCACAGTCGTATTATCGGCCGTTTTACATATAAAAGCCAAAGCTTATTGGCTGGTTTCCGTAGAAAATATAAATCTCCACTATATTTTGTAGCAGCAAGCCTGTGGAGAACCTGATTACTGATTTATGAAGGCCCTACCATTTCCATAGGCCAGTGAATCCCTTTTCCTATCTGCATGAGCGGCAGTTTTCCACATTTCCATAATGCGGGAATTATCCCGTAATTAGCCGGTACATGGTCAGGGGTACATACCACACCGACACAATCAACCGCCAGGCCAGGACAGCCCCGCCAATCACACCACCAATAATGAAGTTCAGTGCAAACAGGGCAATCCCGCCTCCCAGGGAGCTTCCGCCCGGTACAAACCAGAGCCACATCCGGTGGAGGCCAAAGGGCAGCCCGCAAAGTATCCAGAGCCACAAATAATCAATCGCACCATTCTTCATACAGGAAGACTTGAAGATGCACACCAGCAGGGCCACAATGGCCACGGGTACTATACTCTTTCTGAAAAACTGAAAGACTGCTTCTTTTCTTGTCATGGTATATCGCCTCCCGGGATCCATTATAACAGCTGTGGATTTAAGAGGCGCTAATAATCTGCGAACGATGCCTATTCCGCAAACTTTTCCCAGACTTTTTCATATCCGGCGAATCCTTCATCCACAATGCGCCCCACATCCTCGCTGCCTACGTTTTTTCGCTGGCCGCAGGACACATTCGTCAGAACCAGCACCAGGCGCACGGCGTTGAACAGGTGCGTTTTAATTTCTTCCTCTTTGGTTGCCCAGCCTCGGTTAGGGGTATCCCCCGGACGGTGGAGGGTGTCGGCCAAATGGGCCAGTTCTTCCAGGGCACGTTTGCATTTTTCCTCATACCAGCTCTGCATATTGGGCACCTTCCCGGTGACGATGATGACTGGCTTTTCATTCATATTGCATTCTCCTTTTTATTCTAGCTCTTGTGTAATGCTCTGCTCCGGCGGAAGCAGAATGTCCAGATTCCGTTTGATGGTATCGTACTCTTTCGCCTGCCGCTTGGCGGCGGTGTACTGCGCGTACAAAGTACCCTTCTGCGCAGTCAGTTCCGACAGCTCCGTTTCCAGATTTTCAGCAGTGGGCAGCGGGACTGCCCCCAGACGCTTCAACTCCCGGGCGGCGGCTTCAAAAAGAATGATCTCGCTTTCGTGTCCACGAAGGAATTTTTCCTTATCCTCCGATTTCCGGTAGCGGTTATAGATGGGGCGGCACTTCCGGTAGGTGGCAGCGTATTTGGCGATTAGATTTAGCTCCGCAATTCTCGCCTCCACAGCCTTGATGGAGGCGAGTGAATCGTCAACAGCAGTGTTCAACTCTGCAAGCCTATTACCCAACGCCTCATAGCTGTCAATACCATGCTCTGCCAGATAGTTTAGGGTTTTGGCGCCCTCTTTCAGCTTTTGGAGCTTCGCCCAATGTTGCAGCCCGGGGCTTTGATTGCCCTGGATGACAGCGATTCGCTGAATGCACCCATCCTGCACCCTGGGCTGCTTCGATGGACGGGGGCGGCCCGCAATTCTGGCAGCGAGAGCTGCTTCTGTGTAATCAACGCCCAGAGTTTTCAGCCGGGTAAACCGTTCCTGATTGGAGGCCCGACAGGAAATGTATTGTCCCCGCCGGATATCGTATCCTTCCTTCTGCAATCTGCGAAGCAGATCTTCCAGATCCGCACAGGCGGGAAGCAGCCGGTCAATGGCAGATTTCAGCTTTGCCTTATAGCTGGTGCCATTTCTAACCGCCTGATGCTCAACGTAGCTCTTGCCCTTCTCCTGCCCGGGAACGATAACAGACAGGCCATGTTCCTTACAGAGCCGGTCAGAGGCACGGCGAATCTCATAGTAACTGCGCTTGTTGGAATGGTAATGCTTGTGATCCGTGAAGCTGACGGCATTCCAAATCACATGATTATGGATATGCCCACGGTCAATGTGAGTGGTCAGGACAAACTCATATTTCCCGCCCAGAATCTCCTTTGCCAGTTCCAGCCCAATCTGATGGGCCTCCTCCGGCGTTACCTCTCCGGGGGCGAACGCCTGGATTAAGTGTCGGCCCAGATTCTCGCCCTTGTCAATGGCGTGCCGCCTCGTCCAGGCAAATTCAATGTCGGCAGTTTCTGCGGAGCAGCCATAGGCAGAAATCAGCAGACTACCATCTGTCTTGATTGGGTTGCAGATGTAGTCAATGGCGGCTTTCAGGGTAGACTTGATAGGATGCGTCTTTGTAACTGCCATATTTCGTCCAGCCTCTCCCGGATTTCCTGAATATCTGCCCGGTACAGAGAATCCCCGGTATTTACCCGCTTGGCTATCTGGTTGATATTGCGTCCAATGGCGGTCAGTTCCCCGGTAAAGGCTTTGATATTCGCGGTGTCCAGGTTGATGATGTATCCGTCAATTGCCATCTTCCGAAGGTACGCCCCCATCCGCTTGGCCGGGAACTGGGACAGTTTCTCGTCAATGAGCTGTTTTTCCTCCTCCGTGACGTAAAATTTGATTTGAATATTTCTCTTTCTGACTGCCATCTACCGCCTCCGTTTTCGTTCAAGGGTTTGGGATTTGCCCAATAACAAATTTCGCAAGTGGGTACTCACTTGCTGTGCTTGCTATCGTTTCTTTTGCTACCATATATGTAATCGTGAAATAAATAATTTGGCCACTGTAAATTATCAGCATAATTGTAAAGTCCTCATACACAGAGGAAAAATGTATATAATATTTATCGCTGATTCGTCTTATGCAATAGAGTTGCTCAAAATGTAGAGATGGGCTAGAAATATTTAGCTGGAGGTGGTATAATTAAAAAGGTGATGATAGATATGAAAAATCCTAATACGTTGGTCTCACTCGCATATATAAAGACCAATAAAAATCCTCTTCATGTTTTTTGTAACTATGTCCTTTATGTACTAATAACTGCGCCCAATCAATCATTACGTATGGATGAAATAAGGGATAAGTTGTACTCAGAGTTTGGACTTAATATGCCTCTGCAAATGATACAGAGCTGTACAAGAATACTGAGAAAATCTGGTGAGCTTATTACTTTGCCTGATGGCGGTGGTTATTCAATTAAAGACACTACCTTCGATGCGGCAGCATTCGAAGGTACAAGGCGTCGACTCCATGAGCAAGAAAATCGTGTCCTAAAAGCGATGGCAGATTTTGTAAAGTTGCGATACAATTTATCATGGTCAGAAGATGATGCCAGGAAATATCTATCTGTATTTCTTGGTGAAGAAGGTAATGGTGCTCGAATTTTCCTATATGAAGATATTGCTGTGGATAATAAACAAGTTAATCCATCTTGGTATGTTGCAAAATATGTTAGTGAGATTCAGAAAAGCCCTGAAAGTATAGAAAAGAAGTACCTTGAAGAGATTGTCAATGGAATGATGATATACCAAGGAATACACCAAATTGGCGATTATCAGCAGGATAGAGGGCAGAAGTTTACAGGAACTGTTTTTTACCTGGATACGAAACTTGTACTACGTGCATTGGGTTATTCATGGGAGGCGCAAGTACAAGCGGCTCAGGAATTGATTAATCTGATTACAAAAAAATACGGTGGAAAAATAGGAATATTTCAACAAACTCTAGATGAGGTACAAAATGCATTAAGCAAAGCAGGTGATTATTACAATCGTAGAGAGAATGCATCTGACATTCCCGATTCAGAATTACGTATCTATGCGGAATTAAATCCAATTGGAGCATCGCTGCTAAAAGAGAACTCCACTTCGGTGCTACCGCGTTTGAAAGAAGAATATAAAGTTGAAATTCCGGGTGCGTTTGACTGGAATGCATCAGAAATTCGGCGGTATTCTGTGGAAGTATCTGAGATTACTCAGTACATTATATCTGAAAAGGATTGGCGCCATGGTGCAGTTGCTAATGATGTAGAAATAATAAATCAAATTAATATACTCCGTAAGGGAGACTATTCCGTTCGCTATGGAGGAAGATTAAAACTTCCTGTTTTCTTGACAACGAATTCTGAACTTGTATATACGTTTAAACAATACGTTTCCGAAGCATTAGCAGCAGGTTCTTCAACAAAATGGAACCCACATTCGTTACCGATTATTTCTGATAATATGCTTCTTTTCCGGCTATGGGTTCCATACGCAAATGAATATGCTGATCTTCCGGCCATAACTTTAGCGAGATTTGCGTATTCTGCTCAAAATCCCAATACACAATATTTTGAGAAGCTTCGGGAAACCGCTACTGCGTACAAAAAGGAAAAAGGATTGGAACTTGTTAACCTTTCAGAAGTTAGGCGTCAACAGTTAGAAGAAATTTTGGTCATGAACTCAAAAGGAGACGCAGATTTACTAACCGAAGAAGTAGTTGCCATGAGCATAGATGAACTTGTCAAAATGGAAAACAGTTCATTGCATACTCAAATAACGGATCTTCAAGATGCGATTAGTAACCACGGGAGCGAACTCGAAAAACGTGATTTACGGATTATTGAACTAGCATCAAAGCCGTTCGTCAACAAACTCGGTGTATGGAGATTATTGATTTTATGTGCCCAGTGGTGGTGGATTGTTACAACTGTGTTAATTGCGATAGGTGAAAAAGCTATCGAACAATACGTAGATGTTGTACTCTCTGGTTGGTGGGCACTTGTCGGTGTGCCTGGTATTATTGCCGCACTTCTTGGCTTGATTGATAAGTTCGTTGACGAGAATGATATTCATCACTTTGCATTAAAAAAAGCCATCGGTGTAACATGGAGTAAATATTCAGAAAAAGTTACCAGAAGGCTTGCTAAGGAGGATTTGATTTACAGAGATGATATCCTTAAATACTGTCTTGAGAACACGCCTATTTTTAGAAAATACAAGAAATACTGCATTAGAGAAGATAATATTCACTGAAAAACAGAATCTACGGTAACTTGCCTTTTGCTCATCCATCCGGGGGGAACGTGTAGTTTACTAATGGTTGGGGGGAAGGGATAATCGCAAGGAGAAGGCACCGACTATCAAAAAGGTCGGTGCCTTTGTGCTGATGGAATTTATATTATGTATATTGGACCCCCTATATGACGCCCCACCCAGGGATGTGCTGCAATATACTGCACTTTAACATAGTTGTGTAAGCGTCAAACCTCCCCACGACTTGCATCTGCACTTGCAACATGTGACAATACTCCCGTATAGTAGCAGATAGTATTTGCAACTTGCAGATACTATCCGAGATACGGGGGTGTTTTCATGGCAAAAGAGCTGCAAACACTCAACGAACAGAATAAACTGGCGCTGTGGGCAGAACGAGTCAATGCGTGCAGGAGCAGTGGGCGGACGGTAAAAGACTGGTGCAAGGAAAGCAGCATTAGTGAGCAAACATATTACAGATGGCAAAAGCGGTTGTTTGAAATACCAAAGCAGCAGCAGGAAGGACGGTTTGCTGAGATCACACCTGAGCGGGTGGAGCATTGGGACGAGATAGCAGTAACGGTTCGGGTTGCTGGTGCAGAGGTGGATATTCGTTCCGGCGCGGATGCAGCTACTGTGGAAACGGTGCTGCGGGTATTAAAGTCATGCTGAGCGATTTTGTCGGGCGGACAAGGTGTATATTGCCTGTGGCTACACAGACCTGCGACCTGGGATTGACGGACTGGCAGCCATAGTCCAACAAGAATTCCAGTTGGATCCGTTCACCAACATATTATTTTTGTTTTGCGGCAGACGGCGGGACCGAATCAAGACGTTGTACTGGGAAGGCAACGGATTTGTGCTGCTGTACAAGCATCTGGAATCCGGTTCCTTCCAATGGCCGCGAAAAGAAAGCGAGGCCAGAAGCCTGACTGCCCAACAATATCGCTGGCTTATGTAAGAGTTAAGTGTGGGGCATCCAAAGGCTCTACCGAACCAGCGGAGATACGGACAGGCCCATCGTTCTGTACAAATACCAGCCAGGACGGGGAGCAAAGCATCCAAAAGAATTCCCGGATGGATCAAGGTTATCTCCACACGGATGGCTATACCGGATACCGCAGCCTTCTGGAAGAAATTATAGTGGTCGGCTGCTGGGCACATCTTCGTCGGAAATTTGACGAGGCAATGAAATCCTTGTCCAAGGGAAAAGCAAGGGGCAGTTCGGCTGCCCAGGGGCTGGCCTATTGCGACTTTCTGTTCAAACTGGAGGATAGCTGGACAGAACTGCCACCGGAAGAACGATATGACCAGCGGCTGGAGCAGGCAAAACCTGTTTTAGATGCTATGTTGGCATGGACAAATACCAGAATAGCCGCACCCAAGTCTGCCTTGGGAAGGGCGTTTACTTATCTGAAAGAGCAGTGGCCCTACCTGACGAGTTATCTCAAGGATGGCAGACTGAGGCTGAGCAATAGCCGGGCGGAGAGAAACATTGTCATTGACCGAAAGAACTTTCTGTTTGCCGATACACCCAAGGGAGGAACAGGCAGCGCAATCATGTTCAGCATAATCCAGGCGTCCATTGAAAACGGACTGAATCCGTATCGATACCTGACGTGGCTGTTAAAAACCGCAAACAATGCGGACTTGAAGGATCCCAATATTGTTGAAAGCCTGTTGCCCTGGAATGTGCCGGAAAAATGTATCGCATATACCAAGTAAGGGATGGTTTGGAAAAATGAAACTCAAAAAGCACGGTGCCTTTCTGGTGAATTTCGTAATCGATTTGCCAACGGCGACATGAGCCGGGAAGATTTCGACCTGGATTATTCCGGGTATGTGATTGATTACTTTCCTGAATTTGAACGGGAACATCCACGCCTGGCACGGAGGTTCGTAGACGCAATTGAACGCACCTATTCCGCCTGCTTCTGAATGATGGATGAGGCATTCCGGGATGCGATTGGCGATGCCGTGGATGTGTTCCTCGGTGAGGCCCCTGCAGCGGACATATTTTGATTTTTTGCCGGACACCCTGGGCTGGGTCCGGCAGTTTCTTTGCGGGGGAGATTTGACTCTTACATTAGAAAATCTCATTTAAGCAGTAAGCAGATTACAACTAAAATTCAATTTCAAGTTTTTCTTTGTACATATGTTCTAACTGATTTTTGCAATACTTAGGAACTCGCCACCACATTAGTATCCAATTACCCCATGCGACGACCGAAACACAGCCGACAAAAATAATGTAAATTACTACCACTTTCACAGTATAGTATACCACAAACAGCAAAATAGTTTGAACTAGGAGATAAATTAAAATAGCAAACACCATCTTAAGGTAGTTAATATTTATGCATCCAGTCTTAATTACACTTTTTCTTGACTGAATATTTGACATAAAACACGACTCCCATACAAATATATTCTCCCCTAAATAATAGTTGAGAATTTTCTCGAGTACAGACACCTTCTCTCCAAAAATCATCAAGTAGTAACTATTTCCAGACATTGTAGCGAATAGATATGTGCCAAACAAACTGAGCAGTAAGCAAATCATCCACACCATTTTCTTTTGATAGCCCTGTAATTCAATACAGTTGAATGGGACATCTTCGTTATTTATCATTACTATTTTATAAATGATTCCCAAGGCAATTGAGAAAATAGCAAAATAGATATTAAAAAATGTTTCCTGTTTATTGATTTGCTCTGCATAATAGCGGCTTTCCGCTTTTGCGCTGTCATACTCAGACTTGAAAAAGGAAATGATTTTTTCATTTTCGCACATCATTGAGCACCTCAATCTCAACGTTCAATTCGTTTATCAATCCCAAAATTGGTCGGATGGAATATATATAACACAGTTTCCTCTATTAATTTCTTCTTGCATGGATGTTACAAAGATTATTGGAGTTATTAGAAGATACTTAATGTAAGGCTTATCATGTGTCTACGAAAAATTAGAAAACTCAATATTTTTCTAGCTCAGTAGCAGAACAAAATCGTTCAAAATGCGAGGCATCATTCCTTACACCCTCAAGGCCGGCATGGTCAAGAAAAATTTGTCTTGAAATGTACATACGCTTGCCATCTGCTGGAAGCATTTGCACGGAAAAATTTCCGGAACCGTTGTCAGAATGTAGCATTGAGTTTTCAAGTTTTCCATCAAAAATATCAACGAGTGACCAAAGAGTTAAAGTTAACCCAAGAATGACAATCTTTACTTCTTCACCATATTCAAATAGAATTTCTTTTCCTTGATATTCCTTGCATTTACTCTGCATGGCATCATTCTCACCAACGAAACCATTCAGAGTTATCTCCTTTTGATATGAGATGAATGGTTTGCCTTCTACCAGGCAACGGTATAGCTTATCAACATTCTTGACGTCGTCAATTGTCAACTCATTGGATGCATCAAATTTTACATTTAGTATATTTTCAATCTCATAAAGGTGACGCCAAAATTGCAATGTTTCGTCCGGTATACTCTGATATGATACGTCTTTATTGGGGAAAATCTTCACCCCACCTAATGTACCATTTCTCTGTGAAAATGCGTTAAATATTTCCTTTGCAGCAAGAACATCAGAAACAGACGGATACGGACACAACGAAATATTGAACTGCATTGTCCCATCCGCTTTTGCAAAATCCAAAATATACGATATCTTCAATGCGGATTGCCCGACTGAAGCGAAGCGCATTTTATCTATGCTATTTATTGTTTGCTGTTCAAGCATTAGTGTGAGCGCATACCCATTGCCTGCAATTTCGATTGGAAAAGGGGCCGGAAATGCTGGAGCCTTTATATATAGGCAGCCATTAGAAATCTCAGTACCTTTCAGAGGGGCTATAATGAAGTCATTGGCTTTTATTTTTTCCCCGTTGACAGTGTAGCACCCGTCCTGATCAGGGGAGAGTTTGATTATCGTCTGTGTGTTGTACGAATAGGTAAGCAAGTTCCGAAATGTATAAGGAACGTCCGAATTGAAAACGGATTCGGCTTCTTTGGGCAATGCAACATGGAAACCTGAAATATCAAGGCTCCCATCACAATCCAAGCGGCAGTATCCGTCGTGATCCTCTACATACCGAAAGCCGTCAGGCAGAGTTTTACCTGCGGTTTTCAAAACGGCATCGGGTATTTTTGATGTAAATTGGGGCTTCTTGATAAAAGTATCTCTAAAATTTGAAAACATCAAAAATCCTCCTTAACATTTTCCCATATCAGCACCTGAGAAATGAGTTTCTTCCGTACCGCATCGTCATCTGTGACTTCATTAATTATTTTACATAGATCCACAAAATCATCTTCATTTTGAAGAATAATATACTTGATGTCAGAAAGCGAAAATTTAAGCCAACAGCATTCGTTATCGGCTATTGTTTTATTAAGAACACCTATACTAGCCATGTTATCGTCAGTAACTGCTGAAGGTAAACTAATTTGAGAAACATCAGGTATGAATCGCCACTCACACTCATCTGTGAAATTCTTTGATATTTCTTTCCCGTCCCGTGGCATAATGCCCTCTATCGGTTTTAGGTAGAACATTTGGGTTAGAAGGTAGTCAATAGCCGGAATGGTTTGCTCTGCCTGCATAGCTGATGTGAAGGCGGTTGAAAAGTCTTTGCATAAAATCGAGTGGTAGTTTACATACTGCAGTGGCTGTATTCCTTGATGAATTCCCCAGCGTTTTGAAAAAGCAATTCCATACCCACCGTATGTTACCAAATGATTGCTCAATCGGTGGATGTTTATGTCGCAAAAGCATACCATTGGGTACGCTATCTGATGGCAACCAATCGAGAGATAGTCAACATTCTCAGCATAGAAACGTGGGACTAACGCCTTGTTTCTTAACGCGGAATATAGGTAGTCCGATTTTTTAAAAAACCTAAACAATGTATTTGCACTTTGAACTGGAGGTATATAATTCTCATCCTGTTGATGAGCAACATCAACATGTAGAACATTTTTCTCTGTATCTTCCATATTAGCCCTCTATTTTGTAATATTTGAATTTCAATGCTGTTGTAGCACTTAATCACCGATGGTACCAATATTCTTTCATAAATTTTGGCGTATTTATTTATAAATGCGTAGAAACCATTACGGTAACAGTAAACAATTGCCTCTCCGCATCATAATCCCATTCATAATCGCCGTCGTATTTTTTAATGGACTTAGCAACGCTTTTCATGCCAAAGCCGTGGAAACCAGCTCCGGATTTTGTGGAGATTAGGTGGTGTCCAGATTGTTTTGGGGGTGTATCGCAGCTGTTGCTGACGATGATGACGCTGTAACGGTTGCGGTATACAGTCGTCAGAGAAATATATTTTTCAGAAGACTGTTCTGAAGCGGTTACGGCATTGTCCAGCAGGTTACCGAGGATGGCAACCAGATCAATATCCTCCAATTGGGAAAGATTGCAAACCTTGACGTCGTATTCAAAGGTGATCCCCCGCATCTTACAGTCAATATCATACTTGTGCAGCATAACATCCAAAAGTTTATTACCGCTGTTGCGGCTCCTAGAGTAATCTTTTAGCTGTTCAGACAGTTTCGTTACATAGCTTCCAATTTCCGGGTCTTCGTTCAATGCCTGAATTGCAGCAAGATGTTTCTTCGCATCATGAGCATATATCATCAATTGCTGGTTTTGCTGATCCAGAATTTGATAATAGGACTGCTCCGTTTGTAGTCTATCCAGTTCGTTTTGAATCTGTATGGTCTGACGCTCCTTCTTTACTTGGTGTGAATAGGTGAAGAAAAGGAGTACGGTGGCAATGAAAAGGCAACCACTGGAAATGGATAAGAGAAACTGTACTTCATAAAACGTTGCCAATTGTGCGCAAATATACCAAAATATCGCCTGACACACGGTGGTCAATACCGGAAAAACGAGGAAATCCATAGGAATTGGATCTTGTGTATCTCCGGGCCGAATCATTTTGATTAGAACAAGTATGATAAGAAAATACAGAGTTTTGATTGTTATAGTTTGAAAAATAAGAAGCAGAAAGTTGCTGTTATAGCCAGAAAAGTTATCGCTGATGATAAAAGAGCTAAGGGTAATGACAACAACTTCAAGAGCTATATTTAGAATGTCGAGAATAAAGGCATAGAAAAAGCTCTTGAAAAATGTGCTGTCAAAACAGAAGCAGTCAAAAGCAATATTAACTACTAATGTCGTAAGCGCATTGATTGGACCATTATTCTTAAACAGCACATTTACCGTAGAGCCAAAGGCAAACAGAAGAAAGCCGATTACGATTGCTTTTCGCGTATCCATTTTCTTTTTTCCTAGGGAGGAAAAGAAAATGTAGGAAATCACCATCTCAATCAAATACACACAGAGGGAAAACAAAGGATTCAGCATATCATTTCCTCCGTAAATACTCAAACCAGAATTTGTGAAATGCTGATTGTCTTCTGGGCGCAATAGGAATTTTGGTCCCATCAGAAAGAAGCAGCTCTGTGTAGGTGTAGCGGTCTATATAGTGGAGATTGACGAAATAAGATTTATGGACAGGGTAGAAGAACAGCTGCGGCAGCTTCTCACAGAGATCATCATATTTGTCAGCTGTGGAATACACTTTCCCCAGCGTGATGACACTTGCCCGTCTGCCGTCTCGAGTCACATAGAGAATATCGTCCGCAATCACCCGCTGCATAGCCCCATTTTCGGAAAGGAAAAGGTCCACATAGGCCCCGTCGATATATTCCATAGCTTTGTCAAGGCCGGCATACAGCCGATTGGCGTTAAAGGGCTTTTCGAAGAAGCGAAACGCCCGGAGGTCCATAGCATCATCCTGATAGCAATCATAGTTGGTTACAAAGAACAGCGCCAGCTTTGGATTACGCTGCCGCAGCTCTTTTGCCAATGTGATGCCATCTACTCCCGGCATTTGGATGTCCAGGAACGCAAGGTCAAATGCGGTATCGTTTTGCGCAATCCGAATTGGATCAACTACTGCTGTAATAGTACAGGGGATATGATGATTCTTCATATATTCGTCAATATGAATTTTTAGTGTATTCAGATAGGTTTGTTCATCATCACAGATTAAAATTTTCATTTGAATACCTCATAAAAATAGGCTTACGATGGGACACAACATCGTAAGCCTATTTTATCATTATTGAAGGGCAACGTCAAATCTGCGAATAGTAGAAAAATCAGCATTTTTGCAAAGATTTCTTGCATTTTTGCAAAGAAGCTTAACCGAAGCTACCCGTGGAGATACGTTTCTAAAAGCCGACAAAGCATTTCCTGTGCATCGGGAGGCAATTCCTTGACAAGGGCGGTTATCCGGTCCGCTCCTGGTTCAATCTCACCCAGCAAATAGTAGTTTGGCGTACCGCCGAGTATATCGCATAGGTCCAACAGCCGTTTTGTTGTGAGCAGACTTTTCCCACACTCCATACTGGAAATGTGGTTGGTGGAAAGCGCTAACTTTTCAGCCAGCTGCTCCTGGGAAAGACCTGCGACTTCACGTCGGTGCCGAATACGCTTTCCAATTAGCTTTTTATCAACATCCATATCGATCACCGTGGATAAAATACCATGTTTTTCAGGAAACGAGAACAAACTACAATAGAATATATCTGCAAAATAATTAGTTTGTGATGATTTTATAGACATCTACAACTGACAATGTGATTTCTTGCAATTTTGCGCATAAAATCCGCACTTTTGATTGGGCTATTGCAAAGCAGCAAAAGACGTGTTATTTTGTCGCCAGAGGGAGGTGAAAGCTATGAAGATCAAAAAAAGCCTGATCGCAATCGTTGCTAAAAAGGCTGCGGAACATGCACTGCGCCGAGATGCAAACCAGACAACCTGCATGGGCATCTACCAGCCTAAGGCACCTGCTGCACTAAAGCGCTTCAAAAACAGCAAATAATGGCAACCACACTTGCGGAGTGCATTGTGGAAAACCTGGTCGCAGCATCGGTTGTAGAGGAGGTTGATCGAGAGTTATACGTTTATGGCTTTTTCCTGCTGGTTACATGTTTGTTTTTCTTTCTGGTGACAGTTGCTGTTGGCTTCTTCCTGGGAATTCCTTGTGAGAGTGCTGTCTTCTTCGTCGCATTCATTACCCTGCGAACCTATGCCGGGGGCATCCATGCCAAAACAGAAGCGGCTTGCACTGTACTCACCACCATTGCCCTGGGCGCAGCTGTGATTACAATTAAAATTCTTGAAAACACAAATGTAGGAATCCTGCCATTATTCGTTTTCAGTAACCTGTGCATTCTGTTGCTCAGCCCATTGGATAGCCATGAAAAACCATTGGATGAAGAAGACAGGAGAAAATACCGAAGAATAAGCTACAGTCTGCTTATTGTATGCGATGCAATCACCATTGCGGCAGCCATACTAACGGTTCCGGCGCTATATTATCCAATAACATGTGGCATGTTCCTGGAAGCTGTTTTGCTGAGTGTTGGCAAAATATGTAACCACTCCAAATATGGATCTGCCTGATCAGCGATTCATATATGCCCTGGACTTCTAGAACGGCGCGCGTCTGGAGGTTGTGAAAGCTTGCCGTAGGCCATCAGCGGCAAGGGGTGACGGTTGATGGTAATACTTCTCAAAAACAAAGGAGGAACTATATGAAAATGGCAAAGAAAACCATGGCCTTAGCCCTGGCAGTTATGATGGTCATGACCATCATGGTTGTTCCTGCATCTGCGGCTAGTGCTACATGGGTAGGTCGCTTTAAGAAATTCGCCAAGACAAGTATCGACAGCTATCAGACAGGATACACCAAGGCAGTTCAGAGTATTCTTTTGAAATACAACGACGCAACTGAAGATCTTGTCGCCAACTCCGGCGGTGTTGACGGCTTATTCGGAAGCAATACCAAGCTCGCTGTTGAAGAGTTCCAGGATGACACAGGTATTGTTGATAGCGATGATACGAATTACGGTAAGGTGAACGATGCAACTTGGGGAAAAATGGCGGAAGTTTTGTACGTACCTAGTAGCGGAAATCCTACCTTATTTCGGATGAATGGACGAACTGCTATTACCGCTAAGTATTCTGGCGGTGTATACAACTTCTACTACCATAATACTGATGGGACCGAAGGCAGCAAGTTCGCAAGCGTATATTAATTACGCTGTTCATACTGTACCCGATTGAACTGACGTATTTGCTACATAACAGCAAACGCATATCTTCTAAGCACTGGCCATTTTGGCCAGTGCTTTCAGAGAATGTGGGATGATTAACCACCATATTGAAAGGATACACAATGGACAGATTTATGAAAAGACTGGGGTGTGCAGCGTTAATGGCAGTTCTGCTGATAAGCTTGTACGGTTGCCAACAGACACCTACTACACAGTCTGTTGTCAACAAAAATGACGGGGCTTTTGATAGCAGTGTGATTGAATCGGCAAGTGAAATTCCTGCAGTTGATGCCACGCAAACGATTGCCTACACAGATAAGTTTGCCAGTACGGACAAAAGTGTTATGTTCACTTATAATCTTAACGGCCAATACACTGGTGTAAACAATCCTGTTGTAGAAGTTGTACCTCATTATTTGACAGAGACGGATGTCAAAAGGGTAGCAACTGCTCTCCTGGGAGATGTAGACTGGTTTGAACCAGAACCAAGATTTGAACCGGAATACACAAAAGAGCAAATCCTGGAAAAAATCAACAGATGGGCTCCATATGCCAATGTGGAAGCAATTTCAAAACTGTGCGCAAGAGAGCCTGAATACACGGCTTCCCTTGTAGATAATGTTAAGCGGTTTATTGAAAAATATTCCGCTCTTTATGAAGCCGCGCCCTCAGGCTCCCCGAAGGCGTGTGAATGGACCTTCAAAAAAGAATCCTATGGCTTTTATTCGGCGGAAACATTAGCCGGACAGGATCTATCACAGGAAAATGATGCCATTTACGCTGTTACAAACGTTGGGGAGGTTGAATATACCTTTAGCGCTGTAACCAGAAACATGGGTGATTTCAAACTGAACAATATGTACCTGCATTTGGGCGAAGGAAGATCTCCATCTTCTATTGATTCAATGATATATCGAGCAAAGTTCTGCCGCACAGAAAAGCCAACGGATGAGGATGTCGCTGTGGTAACAGCCAAGGCCGAGAGAATACTGGACGACATGGACTTGGGACAGTGGCAAATTGATACGGCTTACATACATACCACCTATTATGGAGATACTCCGGAGTATATTATCATTGTCAGCGCTGTTCCTGTCTTTAACGGGACTTCCGCAGTCCGCGTACCTCAGATTGGCAATTTGAAAAGCATGTCAGTCTATGCTTCCAATTACTATATGACAGACGCAAATTTCCAGTTTTCTGTTAATGGAGATTTGTTGGACTTTTCGATGTTCTCTCCTATTGATATCAAGGAAATTCTAAATGAGAACGTTGCAACAAAGAGCATTGATGAGCTGATAGAACTGGCTAAAAACCATTTAATGCTGAGTGACTATCACGAGTATGGCATGAGTACCGATTATCTTGATCTGATGCAAGAAGATGCAGGTGAAGAATTTGTGTGTCAGGTTGATATCTGTCAAATGGATTATGGTATGTTACGGGTTAAAGTTCCCAGTACGGACGAAAGCTACTATTACGTCCCCGGCATCATATTATCAGGAACGATTGATTATATCGGAAAGCACACAGGAAATGTTTACGCTGCAAGCGGCGAGACAATATGGAATGACCGTATTGTTCCTTTGATTGCATTAAACGCTGTGGATGGTTCCGTAATTGAAATATACATCAACTAATTTCGTGACTTTGGTAGAATTTCCGAAGAGATATCTTTATAAGGAGAAGTATGCCTATGATAAATGTTTCTCCCCAACTGTATCGTGGCTTCAGTTTGCGATTCTGGGTGACAGCCATTGCTACCATGGGTATAATCTTTTTCACCTATACTCAACCGGTACTACGAATCCTTCAAAATGGTGGGCAAATAAACCAAGAATACCACAATGAGCTAATCAGCACCGCCCTTTCCTCCGATACCCTTTCCGTCTTCCTCCCAGCCCTGGCCACTATCCCCCTGTCCGCAGGGTACTTGGAGGACATAAAAAACAAGGCTTCCCGATTTTTTCTCATTCGGGGCAGTTATTCGGATTACCTACTGGGACACTGCATCACTTGCTGGCTGTGCGGTGGAGATGCGGTGCTTTTGGGAGCAGGAACCGCATGGGGCATTACAGCGATTACTTTTACGCCTCTGGAACGGATCGTGGAAAATCCGCCGGAGTTGGGGCGACAAATCATCGAACAGATCATCCTTCTGTTTCTGAACGGCGGCCTTTGGGCCGCCCTCGGCATGACCATGAGCACCATCATGGAAAGCAAATACATCGCCTACGCATCTCCCTTCATCGTATACTACCTGCTGGTCATCCTCTATGAACGGTACTTCCCCAATGCCTGGCTGCTCTACCCCAAGAACTGGCTTGACCCGGAAGTCTGGCCCTATGGGGTGGGAAGTGCAGCCCTGTTCCTGCTGGAATTGACGTTCCTGTGTGGACTGGTCTTTTACATCCGGGGAAAAAGGAGGCTGGAGCAACTATGAAAGAAATCCGTCAATCCTTTTCCATCACCGGATATAACTCCCGCCTGTGGCGGGGGAATCCCCGGATTCTGGTGACCTTCCTGCTGGCCTTCATTCTGTGCTTCCTGCTTTCGGACAAGGCCGTGACCTTCGCCGTGGAGCATAACACCACCATGCAGCTTGTGGAGGTGTTCATCTGGAACTTTGGTGACAGCAATTCTATCCTTCTATCCTCGGTGCTGCTGGTACTGCTCTTTGCGGACATGCCGTTCCTGTCCTCTGGAACCCCCTTTTACCTGGTGCGGACAGACCGGAGGACCTGGATTACAGGACAGGTTGTGTATATTTTGGCAGCTACCACGATCTACCTGATCTTTGTGCTAGCGAGTACCGTAATGCTTTCCATTCAGCAGTCCTTCGCCGCCAATATGTGGAGCCCCACAGCGGCAATTCTCGGCTATACCAACGCCGGAGAACGTGTAGCAATTCCGGCGTTGGTAAAAACTCTGGAAATGAGCTGGCCCTATCAGAGCATGATTTCCATTTTCGGCCTCATGCTGGGCTACACTTCCGTCATGGTGCTGCTGATGCTGGCCTGCAACCTGCGGTTCGGGCAGGTGGTGGGGGTGGTCAGTGTGCTGGTGTTCAGCCTTTACGGAATCCTCATGCAGCCGGATACCATTCAGCTTGTTCTAAAGCTGCCGGATGAAGCCTATTACATTGCCAATGTTATTATCGGCTGGCTGTCCCCGCTGAACCAGGCGACATACCATATGCACAATTTCGGCTATGACAAGCTGCCACGGCTGTGGCAGTCCTATTGCATTTTTATTGGCCTGTCCGTGATCTTGTATTTTGCCTCTATCCGGGCAGCCAATCGGTACAATTTCAGCTTCACAGGAACAGAGGGGTGAGCTATGGAAAACGTGATTGAAGTATGTGATGTCAATAAATACTTTGGGGAGGAACACGTTCTGAAAGGCGTTTCCCACACCTTTGAAAAGGGAAAAATTCACGGAATTGTGGGCAACAACGGTTCCGGCAAAACCGTCCTGATGAAATGTATCTGCGGATTTTTGAAGCCGGACAGCGGCGTGATCTATGTCAATCACAAGCAGGTGGGGAAGGAAACGGATTTCCCGGAGGATATCGGCATTATCATTGAAACGCCTGGATTCCTACCTCACCTGTCTGGGACCCAGAATCTAAAGATTCTGGCCTCGCTGCAAAAAAAGGCCAATGCCTTGACCATCCGGGCTGTCCTGGAACAGGTAGGGCTGGACCCGGATATGAAGAAGCCAGTGGGAAAGTATTCTCTGGGAATGCGGCAGCGTTTGGGCTTTGCCCAGGCGTTGATGGAGGACCCCAGTCTGCTGATCCTGGACGAACCTTTTAACGGCCTGGATAAGCACGGTGTAGTACATATCCGAAACGTCATTAAGGGCCTCCGGGAAGAGGGGAAAACCGTGATCCTGGCAAGCCACAACCAGGTGGATATTGACGAACTCTGCGATACGGTCTGCGAAATGGATGCTGGCGTTTTGACGGTGGTGCGGTAATGGGACATTTGATAGAGGCAAGCTTTATCCCGGATTTGCGAAGCGCAGGCAATCTGGAACGGATGCTGACATTTGAAGCCGATGCTGGGGATGCCATTTTCATAAACAGTTCGCCAAAACGGAGTGAGCTGTTCTTTGAAGCCCTTTGCAGCCTGCGAAAGCCGGATGCGGGAACGGTTCTTATCAATGGTGTTGACCTGTACGCACTGACACCAGACCAGGGGGCTGCCTTCCGGCGGGAAAATATTGGGGCAATTCCGCAAGGCTTGGGGTGGATTCCGGAACTGCGGATGATAGAGCAAATCGTATTTCCAATGCGCTTGGCGGGCATTGAGAATGCGGAGATTCTAAGGGCGGTAAGGAGCTTGACCTCGGAGCTTCTGCCACCCTACGACCTTTACAATACACCGGGAAGATGCTCTGCCAGGAAGCAGGCCCATGCTGCGATTCTGCGGGCTGTGATATGTAAACCCAAAGTGCTGGTGTTCAACGGCTTCCTGGATGATTTACCGGACCTGGATACAGATACATTA
>ULNH01006661.1_pt1 | contig 21365 bp, 18 predicted proteins | sample 1951871 | NCBI WGS metagenome assembly ULNH01 (sample SAMEA4835572, study PRJEB28245) | human gut metagenome | biome: gut microbiome; material: fecal sample | place: Denmark | collected 2008 | reverse complement strand
TACTTTCTGTATGTGTAATGGGTAAAACTCCAGTTACTCAAGATTTCTTTCCACTTCAAGTATTATATCAGGAAAAACTATATTCAGTAGGTAAGATTCCTGGTGGATTTATTAAAAGAGAGGGTAGACCTACAGATTCAGCTACACTTGCAGCAAGATTAATCGATAGACCAATTAGACCTATGTTTGATGAAAACTTACGTAATGAAATTCAAGTTATCAATACAGTACTTTCTGTAGATCAAGATAATAGTCCAGAAATGGCTGCAATGTTTGGTTCATCACTATGCCTTGGAATATCAGATATTCCATTTGATGGCCCAATTGCCGGTGTTATGGTAGGTATGGATGAAAAAGGTAAGTTTATTATTAATCCAACTACTGATGAAGCGGAAAAAAGTAAACTTGCATTAACTGTTGCAGGAACACATGATGCAATATGTATGGTTGAAGCAGGCTGTAAAGAACTTCCTGAAAAAACTATGCTTGAGGCTTTAATGTTTGCTCATGAAAATATTAAAACTTTATGTGAATTTCAAAATGAAATTATTAGTGAAATAGGTAAAGAAAAAGTTGTACTTGAACCTGCAAGTATTGATGCTGAAGTTGAAAAAGCTGTTAGAGAGTATGCAACTGATGATATGCTATCAGCAATACAAATTAAAGAAAAACTTGAAAAATATGCTAAGATTGATGAAGTTAAAGCAAATACTATTGCTCATTTCGAAGAAGTTTATGCTGAAGATGAAGATTTTGCTAGCAAAATGAAAGATGTAGCTAAAGTAGTTGGTTTAATCGAAGGAAATGAAGTAAGAAGATTAATTATTGAAAAACATATTAGACCAGATGGTAGAAAGATGGATGAAATTAGACCTCTTGAAGCTGAAATTGACCTTCTTCCTCGTACACATGGTTCAGGACTATTCCAAAGAGGAGAAACTCAAGTTCTTGCAACTACTACTCTTGGACCACTTTCAGATCATCAAATTCTTGATGGACTTGGTATTGAAGATACAAAAAGATTTATGCTTCATTATAATTTCCCTAACTTCTGTGTTGGTGAAATAGGAAGATACGGTTCTCCAGGAAGAAGAGAAATAGGACATGGTGCTTTAGGAGAAAGAGCGCTTGCTCAAGTTATTCCTTCTGAAGAAGAATTTCCATATACTGTTAGAGTTGTTTCTGAAGTTCTTGAAAGTAATGGTTCATCATCACAAGCTACAATATGTGCCGGATGTTTATCATTAATGGCAGCAGGAGTTCCAATTAAAGCTCCAGTAGCGGGTATTGCAATGGGACTAATATCTAATGGTAAAAAATATACAATACTTACTGATATTCAAGGCCTTGAGGATCATATGGGAGATATGGACTTTAAAGTTGCTGGTACAAAAGAAGGTATTACTGCTCTTCAAATGGATATTAAAATTAAAGGCGTTACTAAAGCTATCTTAAAAGAGGCCCTTGAGGAAGCTAAAAAAGCTAGAATGAAAATTCTTGATGTAATGGCAACTGCTATTGAAAGCCCAAGAAAAGAACTATCTAAATATGCTCCAAAAGTTGAAAGCTTTATGATTAACCCTGATAAGATTAAAGATGTAATTGGTAAGGGTGGAGAAATGATTACTAAAATTATTTTAGAATCATCAAATGTAAAAAGTGTTAATGACAAAGATGCTGTAAAAGTGGATATTGATGATGATGGAAAAGTAATTATTTATCATATGGATAAAGAAGTTATTGAAAAAACAAAAAAGATGATCGAAGATATTACTAAAGAAGTTGAAACTGGTAAAATCTATAATGCTAAAGTAGTTAAAGTCGAAGATTTTGGTGCTTTTGTAGAACTATGGCCAGGTTGTGAAGGATTAGTACATGTTTCTCAACTTGATACAAAAAGAGTTGAAAAACCATCTGATGTAGTTTCAGTAGGTGATGAAATAATTGTTAAATCACTTGGATATGATAACAAAGGAAGATTAAATCTGTCAAGAAAAGAAGCTCTTCCTAAATCAGAAAATACTTCTGAAGAAAAACCTAAAAAAGAAACTAAAAAAGGTTTATTTGGTAAAAGTAAAAAATAATTAAGTCTAGGAAAACCTAGATTTTTTTATTAAATAATAGTGGTTATCGACTAATTTTGATACTTTATACCCTAAAAGTGGTCGATAACTTGACTTTTTTTAGTAAAAATTTGAGTTTTTAATGAAAATATGGTACAATTTTTTGTAATTAAGGGGGGAACTATGAAAGAAGTATATGATAAAATATATGGACTTTATAATGAAATATTAAAAATACCTATGGATAGTCCAAAGTATTTTGAACTTTATAAAGAATATATTAAACTACTTATATTAATTAGCTCAAATAATCCTAGTTTTAATGATGATGTAAAAAAATATATAAATGGTAACTGTTATTCATATGCTTTTGATATTTTTAATCCCGAAGGAATATCTAATGTAATTTTACAGTTAGGTTTAAATGTTGGTTATTTAAGTAGAAATTTAGTTTATAATGGAACAAAAGAAAAATATTTATATGGCCTTGCAAAAGATTTCGAAGAACTTAATATTGATTCTTATGAAATAAGTTCTGATTTACCTAATGAACATGGTGGTTATAAAATAGCATTCTATTTATCATTTAATGATTTTCATTTTTTAAGACAAAATAGTGATGGTTCTTGGTCTCATAAAGTAGGCTATTTAAATAGAATTGATAAATTTGATACTTTACCTAATATTGTTAATGGTAACTATGAACTTATTAAGGTTCTTGAAATAGTTAAACCAAAAGTAAGATAAAACAAAAGATTTTTTAATAAATTGTCTTTTGTTTTTTTTAATTAAATGATATACTTAATTAGTAAGGATGAAGTAAATGAGAGCAAGATTTAAAAGTGCACTTGGATTTATAATGATGCTTTTAATAATAGCAATTGTATTATTTGCATTTTATTTTGTTTATAAAAAAATGCGTTCAAGTGATGGAGATATAAAAATAACTGGAGATTTATCAATTAATTTTCATAATGGTAAAAGGGTTAATATTGATAAAGAATTTAAAACTAAAATTACTGTAATTAATAATGGAAATGAAGATATATATTATTATATTGAATTTATTAATCCTAAAAATGCTAGTGGTGTTACTTATACATTAACAGATAATGCTCTTATTAATGTAAGTGATGAATTACCTAAACATAATGAGATAATATCAAGTTATATATTAATTAAAAAAGGAGAAATACACGATTATGAATTGACATTTAAAAATACTTTGGATAATGTAGCTAGTGTTGAACTTGATTGTGAACAAGAGGCTCTTAATAATAATACTTTTGCAGAAACTATACTTAAAAATAATGAAATTAAAAGTGAAAGTAAGACTATAGTTGGTAAAGATATTGCTACAGAAAATGAAGGATTAATTAAAACCGTAGATGATTATGGAATAGCTTATTATTTTAGGGGTAATGTACAAAATAATAATGTTAGTATAAATAATTTAAATTTTAAAATTGTTAGAATAAATGGTGATGGTAGTGTAAGACTTGTTTTAGCAAATGATACGGGAGAACTAAAAAAATATGTTGATTCAAATGAAAAGTATAGTTATAAAGACTCAGTTATTAAAGCATATTTAGATTCTTGGATTACAATTAATTTAGGTGATTATACATCATTTCTAGCAACTCAAAAATATTGTAATGATGTTTTATTAAATGATAATACTTTTTATGCATATACAAGAGTAGTCGAAGATTATATTCCATCATTTATATGTTTAAGCGATAAAGTAACAAGTAAAGTGGCTCTATTAACTGTTGATGAAGTTCTTTTTGCAGGAGCCTCTCCAAATGAAGAAAATACTTCTTATTACTTATATAATGAAAGTATAGAAACAGACTCATTTTTAATGAGTAGTTCTAAACTTGTAAATGGTATTTATTATCCATTTGCACTTTCGAAAAATGGTAAGGTTTTATCTGATGTATCTGGTTCTTTTTTAAGAAGTGTTAGACCAGTTATTACAATTATTAAAACAGCATTAGTCGAGGGTGATGGTACAAGTTCTAATCCATATAAGTTAATTAGTAATTAAAAAATACAAGTAAAACTACTTGCATAAATATATAAATAAATGATATATTATAAATAGGTGAACGTATAAAATGTTAACGTCGCCAATTATGTAAATTGGAAACGTCTATTCAGCAAAAATTGCTAAAAGAATCTTTTTTACAAGATCAAATAGCCAAATTAATGCTTGAACGACGTTTTCTTTTATTTTCACGTTGTAATAACAAAGAAGTAAAAGTATAATTAGAAATAATACTCTAATGAGTTTCTTTCTACTCATAAGCGGACCTCCTTTCAGAATTTTTGATTATTTCAAACCCCCTGAAAATTGGTGGCAACGTCGTCTTTTACACGTTCGAGTAGTTATTATACATATATAAAATAGGATTGCAAGCATAGGGCAAAACATGTCAAAATAAGACATAAATTTGTTTTAAAGTTATAAAATTAGCATAGAAATATGTTAATTTTTTTTTATAATATTAAAAAATGTTAAGATTTGCTTTAATCCCAGTATTAACCTTGTTCGTTTTTTATATTATTATATACATTTAAGAAAATTTAATACTCAATTTATTGGATATAGGGGTAGCATTATTTAATAATTAATGATACTATATATAAGTAAGGTAAGAAAATAAGAAAATAACTTTTCTTACTTTTCTTAAATGTATATACTATAAGAAAATTGTTGTCCATATTTATGCGGGAAGGGAGAGAAAATGAAAAATAAAATTAAAATTGCTTTGTTTGTACTTTTGATAATATCTATTTTGGGTATTTCTTTTATTTATAAAGAAAAAGATAACAAACCTAAACGAAAAAAACATAATAGTTTAGCGATAATGATAAAAGAGGATGAAAATGGTGAATATATAAAATCAAATTCAAAAGATATACCTAAAGGAAATTATATATTAAATTATGAAAAAAGTTATTGTAAGAATAATGGTAAAATAGGTAATTATGATAGTACTTTAGGAAAAGTTAGTTTTTCATTTATAGGAACTGATAGCTGTTATTTATATTTTGATTATAAAGATAATAGTATTGTTAGAAGCGGGTATGAGGCCATTTTATTAGATAATGTAAAGGATGCAAAAACTATAGAGCAAGCAAAAAATGAAATTTTGCAAAAAACAAAGCCTAATTTTTCAAATGCTTCATCTATAAATGAAGGCTTATTTGCAACTGAAGATGATTTAGGAACTTCATTTTATTTTAGGGGGGCTGTTGATAATAATTGGGTAGTATTTGGTAAAGATAAAAGTGCAAAAGATATGTATTGGAGAATAATAAGGATAAATGGTGATAATTCCATAAGAATGATTTATACTGGAACGACTCCTCCAACAGAAAATACTAAAGTAGTATTGACTGGTGTGGAAACTCAAATTAATAATTCTAAATTTAATAGTAATATTGATAATTATACGTTTGTTGGTTATATGTTTTCAAATAATTTACAACAAGGAAATGATTATTCTAGTACTATTAAAAATAACATTGAAGATTGGTTTTTACAAACATCATTAAATGAAAATACTAATTTAGAATATAATCAAATATATTGCAATGACCGAAGCGTTATTGATACAACTACATCATCTTCTAGTAACATGGATTATGCTTCTTATACTAGGATTTCAACTAAAAAAAATCCGATTCTTACCTGTTCTAATGATAATGATAAATTTACATATGAAAAAAGTACTATTGGAAATAAAAAATTAAAATTTCCTGTTGGCCTGATAACTGCAGATGAAGTAGCAATGGCTGGAAATATATTATTTACTGTGAATAAAAAATCGTATTTATATACTAATCAAGACTATTGGGTTGGATCACCATTAAGTTTTCGTGATAGTAATGCTTATTCATTTGCTTTTCTTAGTGATGGTTATTTAAATAGTCGTATTGTTAATACTAGTATTGGTGTAAGACCTGTTATAAGTTTATCATCTAATGTTAAGTTGCACGGAAATGGAACATGGCAAAACCCATATAAAGTTGTAGAAAATGAAAATCCAGTTATATCTCACTTAAACTTGAATGAAAACACTATTTCAGCAACTTTTACTGATAATAAAGGACTATCTGGATATGCTATATCTACAAGTAATACAGTAACACCTACAAATTGGGAAAAAATTGGAGGAAAGACTTATGATTTAAATATTTCATTAACTACTGATGGAACATATTATTTATGGGTTAAAGATACTGATAGTAACAAAACTGTATCTGATCCAATTGTAATATCACAAAAAGGATGGAAGACAATTTTAGCAAATAGTACAGTAAATGAAACAACACCGGATTTTAGTAAAATAGCTGATACTAATGAGGGAATATTTATAGCTGAAGATGATTTAGGAACAAGTTATTATTTTAGAGGAGCAGTAGATAATAATTGGGTAAAATTTGGTAAAGACAGTACTGGAACTGATATGTACTGGAGAATAATAAGAATTAATGGAGATGGCTCAATAAGAATAATATACTCAGGAACAACTGCTCCTACAGAAAGTACTAAAGTAGTAATGACTGGAGAAAGTACAAGTATTGGTAAAAGCAAATTTAGTGATGGAAAGAATTCCTCAATATATGTTGGATATCAATATGTTGACAATAAACAGTTTGGATATGGAAAATGTGATGGTTCCAATGCAAGCTGTAGGATAGATAGAAGTACAACTATTTATAACAGTTCATTAAAACAAGCTATTGATAAATGGTATATAACAACAACACTATATACAGATGAAAGTACAAAAAATATAGTTTCAGATTCAATATTTTGCAATGATCGAAGTGTTACAGAAGGAAGTTGGACTTCAAGTGGAAATATGTCACCAGTATATTATTCACCTAGAACTAGATTAGAAACTAATAAAAGTCCAATACTAACTTGTCCTAATATAGAAGATATGTTTACAATTAATAACATTACTCTAAAAAATAATGAAATTGGTGGAAATGGTGCTTTAACGTATTCTGTTAGTGCTATAACAGCAGATGAAGTAGCAATGGCAGGGGGTGTAATGAAATTGAACAATACATCTTTTTACCTATATTCTGGAATTACTTATTGGACGTTATCACCAATTGCATATCATACTTCTACCAGTAATGTTTTTAATGTTGAGTCTACTGGAAAACTTAATGCAAATATTTCTGGACAATATTATGGTATACGACCAGTAATAAATTTATCTAAGGATGTTAAACTATCTGGTAATGGAACATGGAATAATGTTTATGAGGTAGTAAATTAAATATAACTTTACACTCTTTACATCTATAAGTTAAAAATATTAAAAAAATACTTTAAATTTTAATTAAATATTGCTACAATATTTTTATGAAAGAAGTGATTTTATGTTAAATGATATTATTACATTTTTAAAAAGTTTAGCATTTATAGATTATGTATTTTTCTTTACTGTGGTATTTTTAATTATACTTGTGGTATCTTTAATATATTTTATAAAGATAAACAGTAATGAAACTGATGAACTTACTGATAATTTAGTTTTAAATGAGATTGAAAATGTCAATAAAAATAAAGATGTAAAAGATCCAGAACTAAATGAAATAGCAACTGCTTTAAAAAATATTAAACCAATAGATTTTACACCTTATGAAAAAGAAGAGGAAGAAAAAGCTATAATAAGTTATGATGAACTTTTATCAAATACTGGACAATATGAACTAAATTATTTAAACGAAGAAAAAAATGGTGATGTTCTTGTTAAGACTGTAGATTTAAATAATTTAATCAATGTAAAGAAAAGTGAACCAATTAAAATGGAAGTTCATTTAATGAGTTTAAGGAAGGAAGAAGAGTTTTTAAAAACTTTGAAAGAACTTTCAAAATCATTAAATTAAGGGGGATATATGAAATTTAATATAATTACACTTGGATGTAAAGTAAATAGTTATGAAAGTAATTTTATGAAGGAAGCCTTAGTTAAAAACGGGTTTTCTTTTTGCAATTTAAATGAAAAGTGCGATATTTTAATTCTAAATACTTGTACAGTTACTGATACCTCAGATAAAAAGAGTTTAAAAGAGGTACGTAGACTTAAAAGAGAAAATCCTAATGCAATACTTGTGGTATGTGGATGTTCTGTGCAAAATGATAAAACTAAGTATGATGATCTAGGTATAAATATTTTAATGGGTAATATTAATAAGAGTAATATAGTAAGTATTATTGAAAAGTATCTTGATGATAAAACACCAGTAGAGTATGTAGCTAAAACTCGTGATTTACCTTTTGAAAATATGGAAGTTGATATATCAGATCACACAAGAGCATATATTAAAATCGAAGATGGTTGTGATAACTTTTGTTCATACTGCATTATACCTTTTGTAAGAGGTAAAAAAAGAAGTAAAGATTTTTCATTAGTTTTAAGGGAAGTACAACATCTTGCAAATAATGGTTATAAAGAAATTGTTTTAACTGGTATTGATACCGGAGGCTATGAGTCAAATGGTAAAGATTTAACTGATTTAATACATGAAATGAGTAAAATAAATGGTATAGAAAGAATAAGACAATCAAGTATAGAAATAACTCAAATAAATGAAAAGTTTATTAATGAACTTAAAAATAATAAAAAAATATGTGATCATATTCATATTCCACTTCAGTCAGGAAGCGATAGTATCTTAAAATTAATGAATAGAAAATATGATTTAAAATATTTTTTTGATAAAATAGATATGATAAGAAGTGTAAGACCAGATATATCTATTACCACTGATGTAATTGTAGGTTTTCCTGGTGAAACTGAAGAAATGTTTTTAGAAACTATGGAAACTTGTAAAAGAATAAATTTTTCTAAAATTCATGCATTTCCTTATTCTGAAAGAAAAGGAACAAAAGCAAGTATGATGGATGGAAAAGTTCCTGAAAGTGTTAAACACGAAAGAGTTAAAAAATTACTTGAATTATCTGATAGTTTAGAAAAATCATACTATGATAAATTTAAAGGAAAAAAACTTGATGTTTTAATCGAAGAGGTATCAGAATCTGGCTCTAAAGGACATACATCAAATTATTTAATGGTTCACACAAATGAAGAATTACAAAAAGGAGAAATATATAATTTAATAGTTTAATGGAAAAGTATATAATAGGTAAATTTAAAAAGATTATTTATGAAAATAAAGAAAGTAACTTTGTTGTTACTCTTTTTAAAGTTGAGGATACTGATGATACTTTTATTAAAGAAAATATGGCTAGTTTAATCCATGTAACAGGCATTTTACCTAATATTAGACTTGATGTTAAATATAAAGTATATGGTAATACTTTAAATCATCCTAAATATTCTTGGCAGTTTTCTGGTTATAGATTAAGTGCTGTTATGCCTACTACTGAAGAAGAAATAATTAAATTTTTAGAAAGCCCTTTTGTCGAAGGCTGCTCTAAAGTATTCGCCAAAAGAATAGTGGATACTTATGGAGTAAATTCAATTAAAATTATTAAGGAAGATATAAATAATTTATTTAATATTAAAGGAATGACTACTTTAAAAGCATCAAAAATATATGGAAGTTTAATTAAATATGAAAAAGATGATGAAATAATTAAAAAACTTACTTCTTATGGTTTTTCTTATGAACAAGCAGCTAAAGCAATTAATAAACATTATACAGATATTACTCCGATTATCGAAGGTAATTTATATTTAATGAAAGATATATTTGATTTTAAATTTTTAGATGATTTATATAAAAGAAATATTTCTAAAGATGATAATTTAAGATGTAAAGAATGTCTTTTAAATACTTTTGTTGATATATCATTTACCGAAGGATGTACTTATTCCTATAAAGAGGATATTTATAAATATTTAAAATCTATTTATGAAATAAATCTTGATAGTGAGGATTTTGATAATATATTATCTTCTTTAGTACAAGAGAAAAATATTATAAAAGATGGAAGTAGATATTATTTAAAAAAATATTATGATGAAGAAAAAGATATTGCAAGATACTTATATTTAATAGATAAGCAAAAAAAGAAAGAATATCCATCACTTTTAGATAAAATAAAAGATATTGAAAAAGAAACTGGTAAAGAGTATTCACCTGAACAAATAAAGGCTATTGAAAATAGTTTAAAAGAAAATATATCTATTATTTCTGGTGGACCTGGTACTGGTAAAACTACTATAATTAATGCTATTGTAAAACTTTTTATTAAAGAAAATAAATATAATAAAGAGGAAGTTGCAAGTAATATAATATTACTTGCGCCAACAGGTAAAGCCGCTAAAAAGTTAAGTTTATCTACAGGTCTTGGTGCTCAAACAATACATAGACTTTTAAGATGGCATAAAGAGGAAGATTCTTTTGAATTTAATGAACATAATAAACTTTTTCATAAACTTGTTATAGTGGATGAATGCTCTATGATTGATGTATCCCTTATGAAAGCTCTTCTTTGTGCTTATAATTCAAACATTAAACTTGTTTTAGTCGGAGATATTTATCAGCTTCCTTCAGTAGGTCCTGGTCTTGTACTTCATGATTTAATAGAAAGTGATTTATTTTCCTTTAATATGCTTTCAACTATTTATAGACAAAGTGATAATTCTTATATACCTTTTTTAGCAAAGGATATTAAAGCTCAAAATCTCGAAGATGATTTTACTTCCAAAAGAGATGATTATTCATTTATAATTACAAGCGAGGATAAAATACTTGAAACAGTTATTAAATGTGTAAATTATGGTTTAACAAAGGGTATTGATGAAACTAAAATGCAAGTTTTAGCTCCAATGTATAAAGGTATAAATGGAATAGATAATTTAAATAAATATTTAGAAAAAGTTTATAATAAAGAAAAAAATTTATTCGAAGTTAAATATGGAGATAAAATTTATAGAGTAGGAGACAAAGTACTACAACTTGTAAATGATTCAGACAATAATGTATTTAATGGTGATATTGGTAAAATAACTAATATTTATACAGGTAGTGATGATAAATTAAAAATATCTATAGACTTTGATGGAAATCTTGTATTTTATGAAAAAAAAGATTTAAAAAATATTACTCTTGCTTATGCAATTACAATACATAAAAGTCAAGGTAGTGAGTTTGAACATGTTATTATGCCACTTAGTAAAGATTACTCTATAATGCTTTATAATAAACTTATTTATACTGGTGTATCACGTGCTAAAAAAAGCCTTACTATAATTGGTGATCCTTCTTCATTTATAAGGGCTGTTTCAAATAATTATTCTAAAGAAAGAAGAACTTCTTTAAAAGAATTTTTACAAAGTAATTATGATATATAAAAAGTGGCTGAAGAAAAATTAATACTTTAATTTTTCAACAGCCCCTTTTTCTATTAATTGAATGTATAAATAATAAAATAACTTCCATACTATTGATAGAGGTGTTAAATGAAAAAAGTTGGATATATGATGCTAGGTATGGCATTATCTGGAATGGGTATTGGTGCATATATGTATTTAGGTAATAACAAAAGTAAAAAATCTAAAATGAAAAATATGTATACATTATCAAGTAATAATTAGAGTGCTTAAGCATTCTTTTTTTTATATTGCATAAAATATATCAGGTGATTATTTTGGATAATAAATTTTGGGGAAAAGTAAAAAATAAAACTAATGTAGATAAGGATACTATAATTGAACTTGCTAAAAAACTATCAAATGGAAATATGAAAGATGAAAAAACTTTAAATGAAGTAATTGATACTTTATCGGGAATAACTGGAAAACCGGTAAGTGACGAAAAAAGAAAAAAAATAATTGATAAAATAGTTAGTGATAAAGTTCCTAAAAATGTAGACAAAATGTTTTAAAAATATTTTGTTTTTTTATGCTAGTATGTTATACTATTTAGTAGGAGATGAGAAAATGAAAGTACCTTTTAAGGCAGGAAATATTTTAATTCCAAAAAATGTTGATATGCATAAATGGAGTGTAGTTGCATGTGATCAATATACATCTGAACCAAAATATTGGGAAGAAGTAGAAAGTATTGTTGGAGATGCTCCTTCAACACTTAGAATAACACTACCAGAAATTTATTTAAATGATGCCAATGTTGAGGAAAGAATTAAAAAAATTAATGAAACAATGACTGAGTATCTAAATGAAGATATATTTACACACCTTGATGATTCAATGATATATCTTGAAAGAACTCAAAGTGATGGAAAAGTAAGAGAGGGTATAATGGGTATTGTAGACCTTGAGGATTATTCCTATGAAAAAGGTTCACAAACTCTTATTAGAGCTACAGAAAAGACTGTAATTGAACGTATACCACCAAGAATGAAAGTTAGAGAAAATGCATCTTTAGAGCTTCCACACATTATGATTTTAATTGATGATGAAAAGAAAAATATTATTGAAAGTTTAAAAAATAAAGTTACTACACAAGATATTGTATATGACTTTGATTTAATGCAAAATGGTGGACATATTAAAGGTTATAAACTAAATCAAAATATTCAAAATGAAATTATTTCAGGTTTAGAGGCTTTAGCAGATAAAGATTATTTTGAAAACAAATATAATGTTACTGATAAAGGTGTATTACTTTTTGCTATGGGTGATGGTAATCATTCACTTGCTACCGCTAAGGCATGCTATGAAAAAATAAAGGAAACTATGGGTGATGCTGCTTTAGAAAGTCCTGCAAGATATGCGCTTGTTGAACTTGTAAACCTTCATAGTAGTGCTCTTGAATTTGAGGCAATTCATAGAGTAATATTTGATACTGACGTAACAGATTTAATTAAAAATTTATATGAATATTATAATATTAATGAAGAAGGCAATGGTCAAAAATTTGAACTTATTACAAAAGATATGGATAAAGTTTTATATATTGAAAATCCAAAATCAAATATTGCAGTTGGTTCTATTCAAATGTTCTTAGATGATTATTTATTAAGCCATAAAGGTAATATTGATTATATTCATGGTGATGATGTAACAAAAGATTTTGGTTCTAAAGAAGGTAATGTTGGTATAATTTTTGATGCTATGGCAAAAGAAGATTTATTTAAAACAGTTATATTAGATGGTGCTCTTCCTAGAAAAACATTTAGTATGGGTCATAGTTATGATAAAAGATTCTATTTAGAAGCAAGAAAAATTAAATAATTAGGGTAATTCTCTAATTATTTTTTATTTATAAATTTAATAAATCATGGTATAATAAATGTGAAAGTTGGGGTAAAGTATGTACAATTATTATGAAAATATGGAAAAGGGATTAGTATATTCTTATTATATAAGAATAGTAGATGAAATTAAACCTTATGAAAAAATAACTATTAAAAATATGATTGAGGAAGTTTTAAAACAATATTCATATGAAAATTTTCTTTATTATTTATGTACCTCAAAAGAATTAGATTTTTTAAAAAAGATTCTTGATAAAAAAATTGATGAAGAAGATCATTTAAAATATTCTTTTGAAATAAAAACTTTAAATAATAAATTTATTTTTGATCAAGATAACTTTTGTATATTCAAAGAGCAATTACAAAATGTAAAAAAAGCCGTTAGTTTATTTGAAACAAAAGGTGCTTTTTCTGATCATTATATCCCTGCAATAGGTGTTTTAAGACTACTTGGAGTGCTACCACTTGAACTATTTAAAAATTTAAATTATTCAGGTGATGATACTATTTCAAAAAAAGAAAAAGATGAAAGTTTTATAGCCTATATATCTAATCCACTTTTTAAATATTATTCATTTATATATAAAAATGAAGATAAAAAAGATTATATTTGCTATGATCCATATTATGAATTTGTTGATGAACTTATAGAAAATAGAAAAAATCATGAGAATATTGATGCTATTAATCTAGGTAGTGATATTCTCGAAGAATTATTTTATTATGGGTTTCCAATTCATATTAAAAAAGTTAAAGAAATGTATGACTTTATAAATAATAATATTCCTTATTTAATGGATTATGTTGATGAAGCAAGAGTATTATGTGATTATTCAGTAGTAGAAAGATTTATATCTGACGATAAAGTCAAAGATATTATTATTGAGGGATTAAATTTATGTCCAAGTTGCACATTATATGGATTAAGTCCAAAAGAATATAATGAAGTAAAACTAAAAGAAAAACATTAAATGATAAAATGAGTAATGCTTATCAAGTTAATGCTCATTTATCTAATGATGATGCAGATGAATTTATAAAAGAAAATCCATATAATTTTAATGAAGAAGAAATTAATGTTACAAAAGATTTTAAAAAGCATGTTAAATCAAACTTTTTAATAATTGTAGGTTTTGATAAAGATTATACTAAAATTCTTGTTGAAGATGGAAAACTTTATATGGTAAAAGGTTTAAATAGATAAAGTAGTTTCTAGAGAACTTATTCCTATACTTATTAGTACAACTCTTATTATGTTTAATGGTACAATAGTTTACAGTGGATTACTTAAGTCAGTGGATATGTAGTATGATAACATAATTATTGAATCTATTTTACAAGAGGCTAATAAGGCAATTACTTATTATCATTTATAAATTTTAATAGCTAGATTTTTCTAGTTATTTTTTTATGAAATTTATACTTTTTTTTATATTATTTTTGTGGTAATATTATAAAGTAGGTGATAGTAAATGGATATAGATTTAATTATAATTATTTTGTTAATAATACTAACAATAGTATTTTTTAGAAAGTTTAGTAATGTAGTTTATATAATATGTATTTTAGATATATTTTTAAGATTACTTGATATAATTGAAAGGATGCTTGGAGTGCCAGAGTTTTCCGCTCTTGTTAATAAATACTTTCATAATTCAATTTATCATATAATTGTAGCTAATACCTCAGGTATAATAGAAACTATTCTTATATGGCTTTATATAGCTATATATTGTGCATTTTTATATTATGTTATTAGAACATTTTTTAGAAAAAAGAAATAAGGTCCTATGGACTTTTTTTATTGAATGCTTTATAATACTTTAACAAGTGGGGGTTATATAATGCATTATAATGAATTTGTTCATCATTTGTTTTTACATAAAGATTTAGATGAATATTTAATTAAATATAAAAAGTTCATAGTAACTAATTTTCAAAGATTAATAAGAGAAAATATTTTAGTTAGTTTTAATAATATAGATTATGTATTTAATTATTATGATGATTTTTATTATAAGTTTTTTATAGCAAAAATAATTAATGAAGAAAATATTAAAGTAGAGTACCTTTTAAAAATAGAGTATAATAAAGTTTGTGATTATAGTAAAGATAAATATTTATATGATGCAATATTATCATTGAATGAAGATATAAATAAATTAAAATTAATTGATTTAGTTTTAGATAAAAAATTAAAATCTAAAATTTATATGTCTTTAAAAGATAAAGAGTTGATTAAAAAAAATATAAAAAATTTAACACATGAAGATGCACTTTCTTTTTTGCTTTCACTTTCTGATAAAGAAAAAATAGAATATATTAATAAAGGTTATTATGTGCCAATATTAATTTGTTCATTATCTATAGAAAACTTTTATAAAGAGTTTGGTTTAATATCTGATACAAATAAACTAGAGTGTATAGATAAAATAGAAATACCATCTGTTAAATTTGAGGTTCTTAAAGAGTATCAAAATCTTTTTTCAAAGGAAACTTTAAATGCGTATATGTCAAAAATTTACGCTGATACAGTTGATCCAGCTTTAAGAGAAAAAATACAAACTTTTTTAAATAATGGTGCATTTAATAGGGTTATTTATAGTAATACTTTATTTAGTAAACAAAAAGAATTAAATGAACTCAATCCTCTTATTTATAATTTGAATTTAGCAAAGAATTATTCTATTGGATTAGAATTAGAAACATATCATGAAAATTATCAAATGTTTTTAAATTTAGAAAGATTTTTAGTAAATTGGATTTTTAAAGAGGAAACAACAGTAACTAATGGAGTAGAAATTAATTCAAATATTCTTTATTACAATAAAAAGTCTTTAAGAGAACTTTTATATTTATGTAACTTTTTAAATGAGTATGATTTTAAAATTAATGATGAATGCTCTAATCATATTCATATTGGTTTTGATGCCTTTAATAGTGTGAAAGAAGTAAAAACATTATTAGAACTATTTGCTAATAATGAAAATATTTTTTATATGATGGCAAATGAAAAAGAAACTCCTTTGAGAAAATATTATGCTAGTTATGCAAGCCCAATTTCAGTTTATTTAGAAAATGCAATTTATTTACATAAATTAAGTGATACTAAGGATTTATTTGATTTTATGTATGAACTTAATTGTTGCCAAGAGGACCGTTTAGTGGCAATAAATTTTTTAAATGTCTTTTCATTTAGAAAAAATACAGTAGAGTTTAGAATGTCAAACGGTCAAACTAAATATGAAGAAATTCTTTTAAATATAGTTTTATATCTTAAACTCGTAGATACTGCAATTAAATATAAAAAAATAGATCCAAAATTATTTAATTATATAACAGATATTAATGTTCCCGAAGAAGAAAGAAAGTCATTATTATTAAGACTTTTATTCAAAGATAATCAAACTTTAATAGATAAATTTAATGAAAGATATGAAACAAATAACGAAATTAATTCAAAATTACAAAGAACTATTCATTATAATAGACAAGTTAGATTTTAATATAAAAATTAGCATAGAAATATGTTAATTTTTTTTTATAAATTTAAAAAATACTAAAGATCTTACTTAATCCTAGTATTTACCTTGTTCGTTTTTTCTCTTATTATATAGATTTAAGAAAAAATATCCTTGTATTTACGTTACTTTCAATATAATTAAACCATTTTTTTATATAATTTTCAAGTACTTTTTAACGAAAAATAGAACTATGTTTTTCTTAAATCTATATAATTTAAGAAACATATTCCTAGTATTTATGCTTGATGGAGTAGTTATGAATAAAAAAATAAAAATAGGGTTGTTCGTGTTTATTTTTATAGGAGTAGTAGTATTAAATATTACTTATAAAAATAAAACTATTAAAACTAATAGAAAAAGTAATTTAGCAATAATGATTAAAGAAGATTCTGGAGAATATGTTAGTTCTAATGAAATTCCAAAAGGTAATTATGTTTTAAATGAAGAAAAAACAGTTTGTGAAAATGGAGGAAAAGTAGTAAGTTATAATAACTCAACAGGACAAATAGGATTTTCTTTTTTAGGTTCAGACAGATGTTCATTATATTTTGATAAGATAATTGATACACAAAAACCAATTATATCTAACTTAAATGTTAATGATACAATAGTTACTGCAGTACTTACAGACGATAAAGGACTATCTAGTTATGGAATAAGCTCTAGTAACACAGTAGAACCAACAAATTGGGCATCAATAAATGGGACATCTTATAACTTTAGTACCACAATAAGTACTGAAGGAACATATTATTTATGGGTAAAAGATACCTCTGGAAATGTTGCTAAAAAAGAGTTTACAATATCATTAGGAACAGCAATAACTACGTTACTTTCAACATCAACACCAGATGTTTATGATGAAAATGGTTTAAGATATGAAGGAGCAGATCCAAATAATTATATATGCTTAGATAGTAATAAAGAAGGCACTTGTTCATCATCATCATTATTATTTAGAATAATAGGTTTATTTGATGAAGAATATTCCTCAGATGGTACCTCTAGTGCAGGTACAAAAAAATTGTTAAAAATACTTGATACAAATAACTATGGTGGAACAGATGGGAAGTATTGGAGTGGGGATGAGTCAAATAAATCTAATAATTGGAGTAAATCAACACTGAATACAGAACTTAATGGAGCATATTTAACTACATTACTTGGGGTAAGTGGAGTAAATAGTAAATTAGAAAATGCTATAGTATCATCTAAATGGCATTTGGGAGGGGCAAATAATACATCATCAAGCAATTATCATTATGAAACAATAGTAACAGAAAATTGGTATAAAGCAGAAAGAAGCCCATATGCAACAAGTGGAACACTTCAAAATTTATATAGTGGTAATCCAGAATATGTGTATGCAAAGGTAGGACTTATGTATCCAAGTGATTATGGGTATGCAACTGTGGGTGGTAGTACAACAAATAAAACTGAGTGTAGAGGATTAGCTCTAAATAATTGGGATAGTTCATCATATAGTGATTGTAAAAATAATGATTGGGTATACAAATCAAGTGTTGGAAATGGAACATGGCTTATTTCACCGGATGGAGATGATTTGTGTTGTGCTTCTGGAATTAATGATACTGGCGAAATAGTTTTCAAAGTTGATGTTTACATTGCTAATATAGAAATTTATCCAACATTTTATTTAGATGCAAATGCAATTAAAATAATTGGTGGAACAGGTACCTCTACAGATCCATATCATATTGGATAAAAAACACAAGTAAAACTACTTGCATAAATATATAAATAAATGATATATTATAAATAGGTGAACGTGAAGGAATTTTGCGTTGCCAAATGTTTTTAAGATTTGAAAACGCTATTCAGGCAAGCAAAGCTATAATAAACTCTTTAATGAACTCATATAACTTTACTAAAACTTGAACGGCGTTTTCTATTTTATCTAGGTTGTAAAAACAAATCAGAAATAGTATGCATAAAAACTCGAATTTAATTATCTTATCTTTAGACATAAGCATCATCCTCCTTCCAGAATTTTTGATTTATTTCAAACCCCCTGAAAATTGGTGGCAACGCCAGTTCCTGCACGTTCGAGTAGTTATTATATACATATATTTTAGTATTGCAAGCACTTCGACAAAACATGCCAAAATAAGACATGAGTTAGTTATGAAAATATAAAATTAATATATAAAATATATTGATTTTTTTTGTAATAACTTTTTTTATTTATCATAATCTTTAATAGAAAAGGTGAAAAATGGAAAATGAAAATGTAATTGCCTCATTAAGTAAAAGAGCAGGAGGAGAAATATATCTAGGTGTAGTTGGAGCAGTTAGAACCGGTAAATCAACTTTTATTAAAAGATTTATTGAAGGGTTAGTTGTTCCAAATATTACTGATGAATATGAAAAGAAAAAATGCTTAGATGAGGTACCACAATCGGCTCAAGGAAAACAAGTTATGACTACTGAGCCAAAATTTGTTCCTTCCTCTGGAGCAAAAATTAAAGTTGATGAGTTTGAAACTAATATTAAACTTGTTGACTGCGTAGGATATGTAATTAATGATGCAACAGGTTTTTTAGATAGTGATGGAAACCCTAGAATGGTAAAAAGTCCATGGTTTGACGATTATATTCCTTTAACTGAGGCAGCTGAACTAGGTACTGAAAAAGTTATAAAAGATCATGCCACTATTGGAATTGTTGTTACTACTGATGGAAGTATTACTGATATTGCTAGAGAAAATTATGTTGCAGCTGAAGAAAAAGTTATTCATGAACTTAAAGAAATAGGTAAACCATTTATTGTAATTTTAAACTCTAAAACGCCTGATAAATTTGAAACTAAAGAGCTTGCTAAGAAAATGGAAGAAGAATATAATGTTCCTATAATATGTTCAAGTGTTGATACTGTTTCTAAAGATGAACTTAATAATATGCTTAGAACTGCTCTTTATGAATTCCCAGTAGTGGATATCAATGTAAATATTCCAAAATGGATTGATATTCTTCCCATGGAAAATGAAATTAAAATGCATTACTTAGAAAAAATCAAAGAGGCTATATATAAAGTAAATAAACTAAAAGATGTTGATACAATTAATAATGTGTTTTTAGAAAGTGAATATATTTCTAAAAGTTATATATCAAATTTTGATACATCCACTGGAAATGTTACTATAACGCTTGAAAGTAGTGATGAACTATATGAAAAGGTTTTAAAAGAAAGTATTGGTAATAAGGAAATAACTAAATCTAGTTTACTTAATATGTTTATATCTTATAACGAAAATGAAAGTGAACTTAAAAATATTAAAAGTGCAATTAAAATGGCTAAAAATACTGGCTATGGAATAATGCATCCAACTATTAAAGATATGAAACTTTCAACTCCAGAGATTATTAAACAAGGAAGTAGATTTGGTGTTAAATTAAAGGCTCAAGCAAGTTCTGTACATTTAATAAGAGTTGATGTAGAATCTACTTTTGAACCTATTATTGGCTCTGAAATGCAATCAAAAGAACTTATTGACTATATTATGAAAGATTATGAAACTGATAAAAATAGTATTTGGAAAAGTGAAATCTTTGGTCGAAGTTTAGAACAAATTGTTAAAGAGGGTATAGAGGCAAAACTTGCTATGATGCCAGAAACAGCTAGATTTAAACTCGCAAATACAGTTACAAAAATAGTAAATAAAGGTGCAAATAATTTAATTGCTATTGTAATTTAATAAAAAGTGCAAAGATTAATAAAATACGCACTTTTTTTAATATTAATATATAAAAAAACCCACTTAACTAAAGTGGGTAGACGGATTGGATCGTCTATGAATTGAAAAAATGAAAATAAATAAATTATAATCATTCTTTCTTAATGTCTTAGTTTCCTAAGACAATATTATTATATGAAAAATAATCTAAAAAATCAAGAATATTTATAATTTTGTGATACTATTAAGTTATTTCTTAAAAAAAGTGCAAAGGTTATGTAAAAAATGCACTTTTTTTATTGATTTTTCTTTAGAATTTTGGTATCTTTAATTTGTAAGGTAGTTGTGCCTTATAAATAATATAGGAGGTAATAAACATGTCTAAAACTGAATTAGTAGAATTTATTGCTAATAAAGCTGGCTTAACAAAAGCTGATGCAACTCGTGCATTAGATGCTTGCCTTGAAGGAATTGTTTCTGGTCTTAAAAAAGATGGAAAAGTTGCTTTAGTTGGTTTTGGTACATTCTCTGCTAAAAAAAGAGCTGCTAGAGAAGGAATCAACCCACTTACTAAAGAACCTCTTAAAATTCCTGCAAAAACAGTTGCTTCATTTAAAGCTGGTAGCAAATTAAAAGACGCTTTAAATTAGTTTGAAAATAAAGGCTAGAAATTCTAGTCTTTTTTCAATTTTTTAAATAAAAAAACTTTACAAACCTTATAAAATAGTATATTATTTAATTAAGGTAGTGATAAAAGTATGAACGATAATAAAAAAGTATTAACATATTGTCCAAATTTTTATAAAATAATTGAGTTTAAACCAATCGAGGGTGATGAAATAACTAAGTCTATAATAAAA
>ULNH01006666.1_pt1 | contig 21878 bp, 23 predicted proteins | sample 1951871 | NCBI WGS metagenome assembly ULNH01 (sample SAMEA4835572, study PRJEB28245) | human gut metagenome | biome: gut microbiome; material: fecal sample | place: Denmark | collected 2008 | reverse complement strand
GCCGTGCCGGTGTTTGGCAGGTTCAGCTTTTCTGCTGATTTTTTCGTTGTCAGAAGACCGACAAGCGTTCCCCTGTCGATCAGCGTGGGGCGCAGATCAGGTGCTACGCATCCCTCGGTATCAAAGAAGCATACGCCGGGGTTTGTTGCGGGATTCATATCGTTTTTAAGTGAAAGCCTGTCCGAGAAAACCTTTTTGCCGAGTTTTCCGCTGAGCAACGAAGCACCGGAAGCGTACATTTCGGCAATAAAATGCTGAAGAGTGCCGCCGAACAGATCGCTGATATCCATAACTACGGGATAGCGTCCGGGAGTAATGTCGGCAGACGTGTAAAACGCATCATATTCTTTTCCGAACTGTGAAAGCAGTGCATCCGGGTCAAAGTCAGCGCCTTTATAGCCGAAAGAGGTATCAAACAGATTTCCCGATCCACGATTCTGTGCAAGCAACTGAATGTCCATATTGCTGCCGGAACTTGTCAGGTGACGTCCGAGGGAGTTCCGGTATTCAGTCTTTCTGTAATTCAGGCTAATATCCGTAATCCGAGGGCGTAAGCTTTTGGCAAAAAACGGTTAAATTCCGGCATTTTAATACTGAATTTTAAGAAAAACAGCCATTCTCGCTTGAGTCTGGCTGTTTTTTTACTCTTCTGAAAGCAGCCAAAAATCGGAAAATGTGCTAAAATTATGGGGTGGTTCCTCAAATTGAACATTTTTCCATATATACTGTTGTATGTAAAAAAGGGTGATAAAAGAGAGGTATTTTATGTCGAAATACAAATTGATTATAGAGTATTACTTAAAAGGAAACAACCGCACGCAAATCGCTACGCTTTGCGATTGTTCGCGCACGACCGTCTGGACGGTTTTGAAAAGAGTAGACGCTATCGGTATCGGACTTGACGAACTGAGCGGAAGGAGCGAAAAAGAACTGGCTTATTTGCTTTTCCCGGAAAGGGCGAAAGCGGGAGACGGGTATCTGATTCCCGACTTTAAGTGGGAAGAGTTTCAGTTGGTTAAGCACCGTTCGTCGATAAGGCTTTGCTGGCGGAGATATTGTAAGCGCGCGGCGAAGCAAAACCTTGCTGCATACAGTTGGAAAGTTTTTCTGACCTCATATAACGATTACCGCCGACCGAAAATACAGGTTGACAATCCGGACGACAAAATCAGGACAAAACTGAAACATTACAATTTTTTGTTGGCTTATTGCGAGAACGATAAGGTGATGTATTCCGTGATTCAGACGGAAAAGGAAATGTGGCTGAAATCGCTTGGGCTGGACGAAGGCAAGATTATAGACGATAGATAAAAGTAAAATAAATTAAAACTTCTTTGAATTTATTTCAAATCTCTATTGCAAAACATACCGGAATATGGTATAATTGAGTAAAGTAGTCAATGAGGTGTATTATGGCAGCAAGTTATAAAAAATTATTCAAATTACTGATAGACAGGGAGATGAAGAGCAAAGAACTCGCCGCGCTCGCAAAGGTAAGCCCTGCAACGCTTGCAAAAATGAAGAAAGACGGCGTTTCGGTAAATTCCGACGTGCTTATCAAAATCTGCACGGCACTTGGTTGTACGCTTGACGATATCGTCGAAATCGTGGACGACGAAAAATAATTGCAAAACTCAAGAAAAATATTTTAATTATGACCGTAGTTGTCATGTTTTGTACGATAAAATAGAAGTGATTTTATTAAAAACCAAATAAATCCAATTGAAGAGGAACTATTATGGCTGTTAAAATTGAGAATATGCCTTCTCCTAGCGTTTTAATGAATTCTATGAGATCAATCGGATACACTTTTAAAACTGCTTTGGCGGATATCGTTGATAATTCTATATCAGCTTGTGCAAAGAATGTATATATTGAGATTCCAATTAATGACGACAACTTGAATGTTACAATCCTTGATGACGGGAAAGGAATGTCGCGGGATGATTTATTCAATGCAATGAAATATGGTAGCGACAGAGAGTACTCGTCGTCCGATTTGGGTAGATTTGGCTTGGGACTAAAATCAGCCTCACTGTCACAATGTCGCGTTTTAACCGTTATCTCCAAGAATAATGCTGAGATATCGGCATTTCAGTGGGATCTTGATTCAGTTATTAATGATCCTGAAAAAAAATGGCAATGTCTTGAACTTGAATATGAAGAAATAGTATCTGTGCCTTGTTTTGAAAAACTATCAATGATGCCGATGGGAACTTTGGTTGTCTGGCAGAACTTTGATATTGCGTATAAGAAAAACAGTGGGAAAGTCAGGGAGTACCTGTCGGATGAAATGGCGGAGGCAGAAAAACACTTACGTTTGGTTTTTCATAGATTTTTAGCGAATAAATTTAAGCCGTTCAAAATTTATGTGAATAACGATTTGCTGGAACCATTTGATCCATTTTTGGAAGACCATCCGAAAACTGATTCAAAGAAGATAAGTGAAATCACCGTAGAAGGTGAAACAATAAAAGTTCAACCGTTTATTCTTCCGCACATGACAGACCTTACTGATGAAGACATTAATAAACTTGGCGGAATTGAGGCGTTGCGTAATGATCAAGGGTTCTATATTTATCGTAATGATAGATTAATTATTTATGGGAAGTGGTTCCGTCTTTCGTCATCGGGCGTTAGTCCGGAGTTGCTGAAATACGGCAGAATCAAAGTGGATATTCCAAATTCGCTGGATGAAATCTGGGACATTGACATAAAAAAACAAAACGCCACTATCCCTCGTCAGATACTGAACTATCTGAAAAAAGCAGTTAGAGATGTTTGTTATCGTTCTAAAGAAAAAACTACTAAACGCACACGTTTGACATTAGAGCGTGACGATAATAAAATCTGGAATAAATCTTTGGTTTCAAATCAAAAAGAACGTTTCTTTATAAACAAAGAGGCCGCATTTATTAAGCGTTTTTTGGATGAATTTGATGATAGCGACAAAAGAAAAATTCTGAATTTTATCGATATAATTTCAACGACGTTGCCTTTTGATGATATTTACAATGCAATTTGCAATAAAAACAATGCGACAGGTATTGAAGATGAACAGTTTGAAGCAATTGTGTTGGAAGGTGTCTCGCAATTCAAAATGCTAAAAAGTATTATTCAAAAAAGCGATGAGGAAGTTTTTGCGTTATTGACACAATCCGAGCCATTTAACGATGAGAGAATAGCTGATAGAATCAAGGAGATCATAACAAATGAAAACCCGTGAAGAAATATTTGATGTATATCTTAATCTTTATTCCAGCGACATTAAAGTTAAGAAAATTATAAATCCATTTTATGTCCCTGATGAACAAAGCATTCTTGATTCCATTAAATCAACAGAAGAAAAATACAGGCAAAGTCTGCCCGAAATAGCATTGTCGGATTCGGAAATAGTTATTGTCTCCAACAAAATAAAAGCGATTCATTCGGTTTATCAGGAAGAAGGTGATGCCCTTCTTGGAGATTATACGCATGATTATAAGTGGTATGAAGATTTTTTGAACGCAGGGAATGAGGAATACTATTGGGAACGATACAAAACATATCTTGCGGTTCAAAAGCATTTTGCGCCAGAAGTTATTAAGACACTTGAAAATGACACACTCAGAAAAATAATGTCATATTTGGGCAACCCAAATGAAGAAAGCGGTTTTTCCGTTCGGGGTCTTGTGGTTGGCGATGTGCAGTCTGGGAAAACATCAAATTATCTCGGACTCATAACTAAAGCCGCAGATGCTGGCTATAAGGTGATTTTTATACTGACCGGAACAATTGAAAGCTTGAGAAAACAAACACAAATACGTGTTGAAGAAGGCTTTGTCGGATATGATGTTGTTTCTGCCGTAGACGTAGGAGTTGGTCGCGGCGATAAAACCCCGAAGTCTTTTACAAGCAGATTAAAGGATTTTGTCGCTGACGACGATCAGAACACAAATATAAAAATCAGCAATTATCTAAGCGAGCCAATGATTTTCGTTGTGAAGAAAAATGCAAGCGTTCTCAGTAAGCTTTACACTTCACTGAAAAATATTAATACAACTAAGCAATATCAGCAAATCAAAGCGCCGATGCTGCTTATTGATGATGAGGCCGATAATGCAAGTATCAATACACGTAAACCAGAAGATGATCCTACCAAAATCAACAAGTATATCCGTAATATTCTGAAATTATTTTCTCGTAGTAGTTACGTGGGATTTACCGCCACACCTTTTGCCAATGTTTTTATCAGTTATGACAGTGAAGATGAAATGTTGAAGGACGACCTCTTCCCTCGCGATTTTATTTATTCATTGAAAGCGCCATCAAACTATTGCGGATCGAGAAAATATTTTTTCGACACAAATGATAATGTCCGCTATATAAAGGACGGGGACGAATCATTGTTCCCGATGAAACACAAAAAAGAATGGTGTGGGGACAAATTGTTTGGTTCTCTGTACAATGCGGTAAATACTTTTTTAATAGCAAATACGATTCGCGATATCCGCGATGCAAATGTTAATATAAAAACAAATCGCTCTATGCTGATCAATATGACTCGCTTTACAAAAGTTCAGCTGGTCATAAAGGATATCATTGACGATTATTATACACAGATCAGAAACGCCGTAAAACAAACACATAAACTTGATCCGGATTATGCGTTGACAAATCCATTAATTGCTTCGTTAAAAGAAACATTCGACACAGAATACAGTAATATCATTTCAAATGGATCTAAAATCACGTGGGAAAGTATTTTGAAAAATCTTTATTAGGCGATAAAAGATATTCAGATTGTTGTTGTAAACTCTTCAAAGCAATCGGCGAAATTAAATTATGATGATCACAAAGAGACAGGATTGCGTGTAATTGCAATAGGAGGTCTCGCTTTATCTCGTGGATTAACGCTGGAGGGTTTATGCGTTAGTTATTTTTATCGCAATACTGCTACCTTTGATGTCCTGATGCAGATGGGCAGATGGTTTGGTTATCGTGAAGGGTACGCAGACTTATGTAAGATATTCATTACGAAAGAATCAGCAAATTACTATCAATATATTTGCAGATCAATTGAAGACCTGCGAAAAGATATAGAAATAATGGGCAGGCAAAAAAAGAAACCGGAAGAATATGGTATCCGTGTCCGTAACGATTCTATCGATTTGGGTATAACCGCCGCAAATAAAAGTCGAAACACAAAAAAGATGGTTTATCGTAAATCGTTTTATGGAAGTGTTTTCGAGACCCCTCATATTCATCGTGACCTTAATGTTATTGAACAGAACATTGATGCAACACTGGAATTTCTTAAAAAAATTGATGTATCACAAAAAGACTCCAATGTCAGACATCCGTATTTCAGAGATATTCCAAAGAAAGACGTGATACAACTATTATCATCTATTTCTGTACATAAAGCAGAAAGTTATTTTGACGCAAAGCAAATTCTGAGTTTTTTGAAACGAGCGGATACAGAACTTGATTATTTTGATGTGCTTATAATAGGAGGCCAAAAGAACAGCAACGAACGTTTTGTTTTTCCGGAATTAAATATCGACAACCCTTTGGTTCACAGAGCTTATGATGTTCCGGATGAAGATAAAACAGTTATAAGAATAAACCGTCAGCATTTGCGTCTTGGCGGTAAAGAAGACACAAAAAACGGATTAGCTGAAGATCAATGTAAAACAATAGAGTGTACTCGTTCATCGGATTATATGATAAAGGGACGCAATCCGCTTTTGATCATTTATTTTATTTATCCGGATAATGAGGATGTTTCTGACGATGATGCGCACACTGGTGTATCTTCTGAAGTTGAGAATGCAAAAGTCTTATATGAGTTAGGAAAAAGAAAGCATAAATATCTTGTAGGATATGCTATCGGTTTCCCAAGGAAAGATGATGCTGTCAGCGTGAGTATTCTGTATACTGTAAATAAGACAGTCAACTATTTTGATAAAGATCACGAGGAAGGAGAAGATTGTAATGAATAAAGAAGAGGTCAGAATCAAGCTATCATTGGTTATAAATAATTCCCAATACGTAAGAGTGTCTGATAATCACCCTCTTGAGTTATATCTTGGAAAGAATGAAAAAGGGAATCCAACGCTTCGGTATAACGGGGTTTTTCAACCAGTTAAGGTTGTCGGCAATGCTCTGCTTGAAATAAAACAGATAAAAACAACGAATTATAATTCCTTGCTGTTTTGTTTTAATTCTGTTGACAATCTCTCTCTTTTTTATAGTTTTTGTGAAGATATCATAACACAGACCGAAAACTATTCCGGCGATAACGGTTATGTGGAAATTGTAAATCGGTATAATCAATGGAAAAAAATGTTCTATGGGTCTTCAAAACTTTTAAATGAAAATGAGATACTGGGCTTAATTGGCGAACTGTTATTTTTGCAAAAATTTGCCGTAAAAAGATATGGCACAACAAAAGCTTTGAATGGGTGGAGTGGTCCGGAACCAACGCATAAAGATTTTTCTTATGAAGATGATTGGTTTGAAATAAAAACAATCAATTCTTTCAAAAACTCTGTGTTTATTTCTTCAATAGAACAATTAGACAGTGAGAATGTTGGGAAACTAGTGATTTACCGGATGGAAAAAATGAGCCCGAGTTTCAACGGCGTTTCACTTAATAATCTTGTAAATGGCATACTTCAATCCTTTGAACTTGATTCTGACAAAGATATTTTTATTGAGAAATTAAAGCAAGTCGGATATGCGTACAATGAAGTTTACGATAATTATGTATATAACTTTATTTCCGTTGATAACTACTCAGTTTGCGACGAGTTTCCGCGCATTAAGGCCAATCAACTTGCGACAGGGATTGGTAAAGTACAATATGAAGTTTTGATTTCACTTATTGAAAAATTTAAGGAGACATTATGACAGACACCACCTTTGATGAATACAAAAAGGAATATCTTGATGATATACGTATAAATGCCCAGATTGAAGGCGTAACTCCTGACGAATACTTTTTTACGGATGCTTTGGATAAGTTGTCTTCAATGGGAGAATTGACAGATCCGAGAATTCGACCAACGCAGAAAAAGTGCAGAAACAACAGAATAATGTCATTTGATGCATATGGTTTTGACGAGTCAGATAAATCTTTCGTGCTTATTTCAAATGATTTTAAGGATACTGTGGAGGCTACGTTAACAAGGACAGAAATAGATACGATCAGGACAAGAATGCTTAATTTTGTTCAAGAAGCTTACGATGAAAAACTTCTTGACTTTTTCGATATTACGGATGAAATGGTTCCTGTTGGTCGAGATATAGGACGACGTATGAAAAAAGACTATGTCGATCTTGACAACGATGATTCCATTAATCAAATCAAATTATTCATTATTACTAATAAGACTTTGAGTGAAAAGGTAACTTCTTTTAGGTGTGATGATTTTTTAGATAAAAAGGTCGAATTAAATGTGTGGAGCATCAAAAGATTCTACGATTTGTATCAATCAGGAAAAGATCGTGAACCTGTTTTGATTGAAACAGAGAAATATGGATTATCAGGTATTCCATGTATTCAAGCAGAAATGTCAGGAAATCTTGATTATGATGCCTATTTGGCTATAGTACCGGGTTGTTTTTTGCATCATATTTATTACGAATTTGGCTCCAGATTGCTTGAAGGCAACGTGCGCGCCTTTTTAAGTACCCGCGGGAAAATCAATAAAGGGATACGGGAAACGATAAGAAAAGAACCGACCAAATTTTTTACTTATAATAATGGAATTGCGTGTACAGCGGCAAAAGTTACATTGTCTGCAGATAAACATTTTATCACGTCGATGGAGGATTTTCAAATAATTAATGGAGGACAAACTACGGCTTCATTGACATCTGCTGTATTGAAAGACAAAATGCCACTCGATAATATTTTTGTTCCTATGAAGCTGACTGTTGTAAAAAATGACGATTATGATACAATGATTCAGAATATATCCAGATTTGCAAACAAGCAGAATACTGTAAAAGATTCCGACTTTTTTTCTAACCACCCGTTTCATAGAACATTTGAATCGCTATCAAAAAAAATACCTGCACCGATATATGGCGATAATGTAAACAATACTTTTTGGTATTATGAAAGATCTCGTGGAAAATATGATCAGGAACAATTTAAGATTGTTAAAAAAAGCGAAAGAGACGCCTTTGCAAGAAGGTTTCCTAAAAATCAACTTATAAAGAAAGAAGATCTTGCAAAATTTTTTACTTGTGCTGAATTATTGCGTCCGGATGTTGTTAGTAAAGGTGGCGAAAAATGTATGTCGTTTTTTGCTGAATACATTGATAACAAGTACCAAAATACGCCGGAATATTTCAATGGTGAGTTTTTCAAGATGGCAATCAGTTTTGCGATTCTTTTCAAAGCAACAGATAAAATTGTAAAGAACTCGGATTGGTATGTTTCTGCAAGTTATATCAAACCATTTATTGTACCATATACAATATCAAAAATAATATGCAATCTACCAATAGGATATTGTTTGGATTATGATTTGATTTGGCGAAAGCAAGAATTATATCCGTCGTTGAATCGACAGATTGAGAAGGTTGCTCATATTACCAATGACTTTATTCAACAATCAAATGGATCCGCCAGAGAGTATTGTTCAAAAGAGGATACTTGGAAAAAATATAAGGCTATACCATTGTCTTTAGATCCGCAATTTATCGATGATTTAATATCAAAAGAGTTAATGGATTCCAGAATCAAAAGCGAAATCAAAGAAAAAAAACTGGAAAAAGAAGTCAACTGTATGGTTGAAATTTATAATCTTGGCAGTGATTACTGGCATAACCTTTTGAATGAAGGTTTAAAACGTCATATATTATCTCCAATGGAAATGGATTTATTAAAATCAGCTATTTCTTACGCTGATAATAAAAAAGTTCCGTCGGATAAGCAAGCAAAATTGATTTGGAAAATAAGAAATAAGCTTGACGAAGCAGGCGTGCTGATTTAAGAATGGTGAAAAATGAAAGAAATTTACAATATTGTTGAGCTTTTCAGCGGAATCGGCAGTCAGGCCCGCGCATTGAAAAACATTGGAATAAACATTAACGTACAGGCAACATGCGAGTGGGATATGCACGCATTTATTGCGTATGATGCGATGCATGAAAGTTATGAAAATCTGCCGGAAGTTGAAAAAATGACCAAAGAGCAGATACTTGAAATATTAAAGAAATATACTCTCAGCAATAACGGAAAAGAAGCTATGAATTATGCAACATTGCATAGTTATAGTGAAAAAGTTCTAAAACGGATGCTTTCAGCAATAAAACGCACGCATAATCTTGTGGATATAAGCACGGTTACGGGCGAACAGATGCCGGACAATACGGATATACTGACTTACTCATTCCCGTGTCAGGACTTATCAAATGTGGGAGCGTTCCACGGATATAATAAAGGTATTGATAAAGATTCAGGCAGCAGATCTAGCTTGTTGTGGCAGGTAGGCAGGATACTTACGGAGATGCGACAATCGGGAAAACAACTCCCGCGGTATCTGATTATGGAGAATGTGCCGACCTTATTATCGCAAAGGCATTTCAGTAATTTTCAGGAATGGATAAATGAACTGACTGCATTAGGGTATGAGAGTAAATATATACAGGTTAATGCGAAAAATTATGGAATACCGCAGAACAGACCGCGTCTGCTGATGATGAGTGTTTATGTCGGTAATGATGAAATTCTCCGGGGGAAAATCAAAGAGTACTTTGATTCACTGGGGAAAAACGAAGAAAAAGTAATTGAAATATATAAAAATTCAAAGTATTATAAAGAAAAACAGATAAAAGATCTGCTTCGTATAGATAACGATCCAACTTCTGTATTGTGGAAAGAAGCATTGGAATGTACCCCTAATGATACAAAATCAAGGCGGAAAATCTGGCTGGAAAATCCTGAAATCGTACATGTGGACGGGAAGGTTACTGATGACAAATTTATCCGGACGATTACAACCAAACAGGACAGGCACCCTAATTCCGGTAACATCTATTTTGACAGCGGTGTTGCCGGGAGGGGTAAATTCCGTTATTTGACTCCGAGAGAATGCCTTCTTTTTATGGGGTTTGAAGATAAGGACTATGAAAGTTTACAGGCAAATAACCCGGAGCAAAGAGTGAAGAGTAAATTGTTTCCGAGAGATAAAATTATCCGTATGGCGGGGAACAGCATACCAGTCAAAATGCTGGAAGGCTTTTTCTATCAATTATATAAAATAGAACCGATTATGGAAGGCAATTGATGGACGTTCATGATAAAGAAACGCGAAGTTATAATATGTCGCATATCCGCGCCGGAAAAACGAAACCTGAAGAAATTGTGGCGAAATACCTTTTTTCTGAAGGTTTCCGTTACAGACGGAATGTAAAAAAATTACCAGGCACACCGGATATTGTACTTAAAAAATATAAAACGGTAGTTTTTGTCAATGGCTGTTTCTGGCATATGCACGAAGGTTGCAAATATTTTGTCTGGCCGCAGGATAATGCGGAATTCTGGCGGAAAAAACTATTTGCAAATAAAGAGCGAGATGAAAAAGAGCAAATTGAGCTTGCCCGCCTTGGTTGGAATGTAATTGTAGTGTGGGAATGTGAACTGAAAAAAGATAAGCGCGAAGCAACGTTGCAGAAACTTGAGGCAACGCTGAGGGAGAATAGAAATGAAAGCAACAAGCTATGAGTTGTCCGTTATAGCGTATTACTTGTCCGAATATGATATGAAAGCAGTAAAAGAACTGGGATTCAGGACGAGACAGGAAGCGTTCAATGAGATATCGATCATTATGGGGCGTGAAAATAATTACCTGAAATTAAGACGTGACGAATTTGATGTACTTACTTCGAGTAACAGAAAGGGTTGGCGTAATCGTCCTGTTACTCAGGATGTGCAGAAATTATTTGAAAATCTGTCTGAAAAAACATATGATGAAATAACCCGCGAAGTACGGAATATCATTTCATACGCAAAAATTGATGCGCAATCTGAAAACTTTTATGTTGAGAAAGTAAATACATCGATTTCGTCAGAAAAGGGGAAAAAGATTATTCGTTCTGAACCAAAACCAGTTTCTGCACAGAAACAAGGCGAGTATGTCTTTTATAAGAGAGATCCTGGTATTGCAATAAATGCTCTTAAAAATGCTGATTATAAATGTGAATATTGTTCTGAACATCAAACTTTTATAAGAAAAGCAAATGGTATACCTTATACCGAGCCACATCACCTTGTTCCGATGAGAGCTCAGAAAGATTTTTCAGTGAGCCTTGATGTCGAAAATAATATAGTGTCACTGTGTAGCAACTGTCATAATTTGATTCATTATGGGAAGGGGGCAGAGAATCTTTTAAAAAAATTATATAATGAACGAGAGCAACTTTTGCAACGGGCAGGAATAGTGATTACACTTGAAGAGTTAATGAATTATTACAAATAAGATATTAAGAGGATAACCAATGTCAGATACTCCGAAAGCATATAAACTGAATAAAGAGAAGCGGGCGGCGGATGAAAACGGGAAGTTTCTGTATTATTTTTACGACCGCAAAAAGCTGACGTCGGTTGCGCTTCTCGAAGAGCAGTTCGATAAACTCGTGGAGATGGACAGGGAGTATTATAATCTCGAACGGCGTGAAAACGACCATAAAACAACCTTCAAAAAATCCGCAAATGCCAACGGGTATAAGAAAATCGATATAGAAAAGGACGATTTCGGACAAGCCTCGGAGGAAGATCCGGATGACGACGATGTTTCCGGTGCGGACTTTACCTATAAAATTCACAAGCAATGCGATATCGATAAAAAAGTTGCCTTGCTTTCGCCTGACGACCGGACGATTTACCAAATGTATTATGTGGACGGTTTCAGACAGACGGAAATCGCGGAGGAACTCGGAAAAACGCAAGGTTATGTCGCAAAGAGGTTGATGAAAATCAGCGACGCATTGCTGGAAAACAAAACTGACGAGGATCGCGCAAATGCTCAGTGGGAGAAGTTTCTGCGTAAATTCCGCACGGATGACGACGAAGATATTTTATGGGATATGTTTCTATATCTGCTGCCCGTTGAGGAGCAGGCGGATATTGCAAGTTGGTTTTACAGTTATCGCGAGTTTTATAAGTTCGGGCTGTCGTATCTCATAATTCGCCCGTTCGATAAGGTAACCGACCAAACCGAATTCGGGAACAGAATGAACGAATTGCCTTATCACAGCCGTTATATGTATTACGAAATTTTCGACGGGCAGATTATAGAGTTGCAGTGGCTGTATCTTGCGCTTTGCGAAGAGGTGGAGAATCGTAAGAAAACTTTTCCGCAGAAGCCCGCGGGAACAAATTTCGAGAAGATTTTTCAGAAAGCGGAAGAAATCTGCAAGCGGCTCGAAATGACGGCGGAAGAGTTTGTTAGCGAGCGATTTATACCGAAAGGAGCGGAAAAACGCGGGAAACGTTACAAAGATTACAGACGGAAATATCAAAATATCGTTGTGGCGGACGAAAACGATATGCGCCCGATAGAAGAACAACTTCGGGATATATTCGGAGACGGCCCGATACCGGAATTTTCTAACCCGGAATTCCGCAAGAAAAAATAATTTAAAAATTTTTTTATATTCCGGAATATTTTCGGCGTTTTATTCGCTTGATAGGTGTAAAATTTTTTTGCAGTCAGGAGGAACATTAAAATGCAAAACAAAATTAAAGTGTTTGAAAATAAGCAGGTGCGGACTTTATGGAACGCCGATGAAGAAGAATGGTATTTTTCCGTAGTGGATATCGTATCCGTTTTAACTGATAACGACTATCAAGCCGCGAGGAATTACTGGAAGGTTTTACGCAAGCGTCTTTCGGATGAAGGAAGCGAACTGGTTACAAATTGTAACCGGTTGAAAATGCTGGCTTCCGACGGTAAAATGCGAGAGACCGATTGCCTTGATACGAAAGGCGTTTTGCGGCTTGTGCAGTCGATTCCGTCGCCGAAAGCGGAGCCGTTCAAAATGTGGCTGGCACAGGTGGGAAGCGAACGGCTTGACGAAATAGCCGATCCCGAAAAGTCGATACTTCGCGGCGCGGATTTTTATCGTGCCAAAGGGTATACGGAAGGCTGGATCAATCAGCGCTTGCAGACGATAGAAATGCGTAAAGAACTGACCGACGAGTGGAAATCGCGCGGAATAGAGCAGGAAAAAGATTACGCGATTTTAACAAACGAAATGACGAAGGCGTGGAGCGGCTTATCCGTTAAAGAATATAAAGAACTCAAAGGGCTGAAAAAAGAAAATCTGCGCGATAATATGACGAATATCGAACTCGTTCTGAATATGCTTGCGGAGGTTACGACGACGGCGATATCGAAACGGGAACAGCCCGATACGTTTGAAGAAAGTAAAACGATTGCCAAAAGAGGCGGAAAAGTAGCAAAGAATGCAAGAACGGACATCGAAAGTCAGTTGGGACAATCGGTAATTTCTCCTCTCAATGCGAGCGACAAGCCCGCGCTTGAAGTGAAAACGAACGACGACGGAGAAAAAGATTAAAAACGCTTTATAATTGGAGAAAAGGTCAATGGATAAGATAGAAGAATTATTAAAGGATCCGAAAACGGACTTGCAAAAACAAGCATTAACAGATAAGTCTTATAAAAAAACGCCAAACAATCAGGATTGTAAAATAAATTTTGAATTGGCAACATACGGCGATGCGATTTTGAAATGTGCATTGTGTAAAATCTACTTTGAAAGGGAAAATATAGATAATTTCGGGTTCAAGGGCAAGTTAACCGAGTGGAAAAAACAGTATGAAAGTGATGAGGTGTTGATAAAATTTATTGCTCGCCACTATGATATATTAAATTTTCTTAATTTTGATAGTGGCGATACGAAAAAGCCTCAAGATTATAAATACGAAGATAAAAATGCTAAAAGAAGATATAAATACATTGCAACCGCAATGGAGGCGAGCATTGCCGCAGTCTATATTGAAAACGGCGAAGATGAAGTCATTGAAATCGTAAAAAAATGGATATGTTGGATTGACAAAGAGACAAATTCTTCAGATACATAAATCGTGAAAATACAACTAAATAGAAAATGAAAAGGAAGCCGAGTAAAAAGTTTGGCTTCCTTTTTGTATGCGATTGTCGTCGGGGATACCCGGCAATTTTTATTCTTAACAAAGGAGCGATAAATGAAAAATTACAGCCGGTATCGCCCGCCGTGAACGGGCGAAAAAATAACATAAAAAAATTAAAAAACGAGGAGGACAAATGGAAGAAAAAAGATTAAAACAGTTTACGTTTTACGATTTGTATTACGAGGCGTTGAAAGGAATTCCCGACGAAGCGGCGGGAAGAATGGCGAAAAATATCTGCAGGTTTATGTTTACAAACGAAGAGATTTCGGAGCCGCAGGACGACAGGGAAAACTTTTTCTGGAGCAATATCAAGGACGTTCTCGAAGAGGTTAAACGAATAGAAGAACGCGGACGAAAGCCTAAAAACCTTAATGAAAAAATGCCGCATTTTACTTTTACGGATACTTACGACAAGGCGCTGAAACTGATGACGGATGCGGAAAGCGGGCAGTATATAAAGGCAATCTGCGAGTATATGTTTTTCGGGACGGAACGGAAATTAAAACCGCCCGTAGATATGTATTTTTCATTCGCGAAAAAGAAACTGGAATTATCCCGGAAAAGAAAATCGTCGGGAAGTAAAGGCGGCAAGCAAGCGCGCGTAAAGGTATCGGACGAGGAAATTGCAAAGGCGACCGAAAAGAAAAATCAATATGTTTCGTTCGATGATTTTATGGCGGAAAATCCGAAGATAAAAAACGATTTATATGCTTCGGGAATGCATTTGCTGGACGGGGTGAATTGGATGAAACTGGATTGCGGGCTGGAGAAAAGCGACTATAAAGATTGCGACAGCCTGTATCGGATTTTAATGCATAAAGAGGAGATAATGAACAATGCATGGTGAAAAAAAGAGCGGAGCAAACCGTGAAGCAAAAACGGAGCAAAATACGGTAAAACCGAAGCAGGTTAAGAAAATGCAGTCTTCGCCGCATTTTGTGTTACGGAAAGCGGCACAGCCGCCTTTCGTTTACGAGAGCAGAAATACAAGAGAAAAGGAGGAGAATTTTGTCCGGAACGCCGGTAATATTCAACGTGGCATATACGCCGTATAAATTGAAAAAGGGTTCGACCGAAAAAGATATAAAAGCCCACACGGAAAAGCGTGCGTATTACGATTTTACGGGCGATACGAATTATCTTCGGTATATGACGACCGAGGGAAAACTGACTGGGAACGAATCCAAAAAATTTACGATGCTCGATTACCTGCAAAAATCCACGGGCGTGTTCAACGGCGACGGAATGATAAGCAAGGACGAGTTAAAAGAAATGAAACTGCGGCTGAAAGAAAACAAAGGCAATATCTGGAGCGGGTTCGTATCCTTCGACGAAGAAAATTCCGAAAAGATAGATACGCCAGAAAAGTGTATCGCGCTGATACGGAAAACGTTCAACGAGTTCTTTCGCGATATGGGGCTGGATCCGCGCGAAGTCGATCTGATATGCGCTTTGCATCTGGACAGACCGTCGCATCTGCACTTTCATTTCGAGTTTTACGAAAAGCGTCCGTGGCTGAAAAACAAGCGCGCCGCCGGATATAAATACCGTAGCAAGGGCAAAGTTCCGATAAAAGCCATAGACAATATGGTGGAGCGGCTGACTTCTTACACGATAGACGACGATCTGAAAAAACGTTCGGACGAAGCGAGGAGCGCGTTGTATAAAAGGAAAGATTTTTCGGAAGCGCTATGCCGCGACGTGGCGACCAAGAAGATGAAAGAACTTGCGGAAAAAATTCCGCCGACGGCTTCGTTTCAATACGGCAAAAAAGATATGGCTGAGTATCGTCGGGAGATTGACGGGATTGTGGAAGCGGTTGCTATGGTGGATGAGAACGTGTGCGCCGCCGACAGCGCGTTCAGGGCAGAACTTATGCGAAAAGAAGCCGCGCTGAAAAGCATTATGGGGAAGTATTACGCCAAAAGAATGAAAGATGACGGTATTTTCAAAGAGGAAATGACGAACGCTTCCGAATTTTTCGGGCTGAAACATATCAGAACGATAGACAGGCTGGAATGGGATTACCGCAGGCGACTCGGTAACATCGTTCTTAAAAAGGTGAAGTATATACAGGAAAACACTTATAAGTATAACCGGGCAAAAAAAAGAAAAGCCAACGATAAGTCGATTAAACGCCATATTGCCGTGTCCGACAATAAAATCGTCAGGGAACTTTCAAACTTTTTCGGCTCGGTTTTCGATTTGTTTATACCCGAAACGCAAGCATATTCAAACCGTTTGCGGGAGATAGAACGCGAAATGAAGGAAGAAAAAGAGAAAGAAGAGCGCGAAGCCGCGGCGAAAAACAATTATTATAACAGCAGATGAGGTTTGCCCTAAAATGTAGGGCAAATCTCGGAAAGGAGGGGAAAACGACATTTAATTAAAACCGAAAAAATAACGAAAACAAACTTTTACATTTAAGCCATAAAAAATTTTCTGGTTTTTCTTGCGAAAACAGCTTGACAAATACAGATTCGGATGCTATCGTATTGATACGATGAAAGAAAATCGGAGGTGGAACTATGAACAAAGCAAAAGTAATGCGGAAAGCGGAAGCGGGCGAGGGATTGACCGTAGCGGAAATCAAGGTTTATCAAAAGGCTGTTAAACCCGAAAGGCACGTTTACGGCAAGTACGGAACGCTTGCAAAACAGTATTTGGAGGACAAAGGAATCGATTGGATGATTGCGAATCTTCCCGCATACCTGCACGGCGTAGATAAAGCCGCCGACGAATTGTACGAAACGATGTACGAAAAGTTCTCAAAAGAAGAGCGTTTCAAAAGGTCGGCAGACTTTATGGAAAACCTGAAAAGGGAAACGGAAATGCAAAGGCTTATCGAAGAAGAAATCTTAAATGAAATCGTTTATGTAAAATAACGGAGGTATCAATATGAAAGCGTTAAAAGTAGTAGGAACTATCGGCAGATTTGCGTTGGCGAGCGTACTTATTATAGGTCATTTCGTAATGAACATCATAGGCGCGTTGATTTGTGCCATTACTTCACAAGGTTAAAACGGAGGTTTACTATGGAAAAGAAAGAAACAACGCCGTCGAGAGCGGCAAGAAGAAGTTACGAGGAGCGCAACAAGGACAAACGCAAGCAGACAAGCGGCAATTTCGGAACGATGATTCCGCGCGACTTGTTTGACGAAATCAATGCGTTTCTGAAAGAACGTAATATGACAAAAGTGGACTTTATCAGAACGGCATACGAAATAATGAAGTCCGAAAACAACGGAACACATAATTGATTGTGGCTTATCCAACCCGTGATATCGGGAATCAATAAGGAGATATTGTGTGATAGGAGAGACCGTGCTTTTCTTTCCGTTAAAAGCACGGCAGGGAAAATAATTACGACGCCGATACGGAGAGTAGTCGGAAAAATAATAAAGTAAAAATGAATTGCAGACAGAAATCCCGGGCGGCGCAACCTATACGAAAACACAAAAATTTTAAGGAGACTTGAACGAGCAGAAATTAAAACAATTAGAGAGAGAAGAAAAAGGCAAACAACAAAAACTCCCCGAAACGGGAGCGGAATTCGATTCTTCGCAGTTGAATACAGACGTATTCAATACCGTTATCGCTTTCAGAATGCTTGAAATCATGCGGAATAACGGATTGATTGACGAAAGCGAATATGCAAAGGTCGAGAAAAAGCGCGCCCGCTACAAGGGAAACGTGATAGACAAAAGAAAGACAAAAAAGGCGGTGATTCAATATGATTGAAAACGGTATGGTAATGCCGACAGACGTGAACTTCGACCGTAAAAGACAGCGGAAAGTTGTATTTTACGGAAGGGTAAGTACGGAACATGAAGCGCAATTGGCCGCGCTGGAAAATCAGATACAATGGTATGACGATATAGCGGCGAAAAATCCGAATTGGTACATTTTAAAAAAGTATATCGACGAGGGCATCACGGGCACGCAGGCGAAGAAAAGACCTGCGTTTCTGCAGATGGTACAGGATGCGAAACAAAAGAAATTCGACCTGATCGTAACACGCGAAGTATGCCGTTTTGCAAGAAATACGGTGGATACGCTTGTCGTTACGCGTGAGTTGAAAAACTACGGTGTGGAAGTGTATTTTGTGGAAGATAACATCCGGACGATGGACGGCGATGGTGAACTTCGGCTTACGATTATGGCGACTTTGGCGCAGGAAGAGAGCCGTAAGATTTCCGAACGCGTCCGCGCGGGGCAGAAAATAAGCCGCGACAAGGGCGTGTTGTTCGGAAACGGAAATATTCTCGGATACGACCGCGATAAAGCAAAAGGGACTTACGTCATCAATCCCGAACAGGCGGAAACGGTGCGTATGATTTATGACATGTATTCCGCGGGCAAGGGGATGTCGCAGATACGCAACGAACTGATACGCCTGAAACGCAAAGACAGTTCCGGGCTGGTGCGCTGGGAAAACTGCAAAATAGCAAGAATATTGCATAATTCTACCTATAAGGGGTACCCCGCGTATCTGAAATCGCGCAGAAATAATTTTCTCGATCAGAAAATCATAAGAAACCGCGACGAAGATACATATCTGTATGTAAAAGGCGATTTCGAGCCGATTATAAGCGAGGAGCAGTGGGACAGATGCCGTCAGATACGGCAACAGCGCGTCCGCCGCAATAAAATTCTTACGGAAAACGGAGAAAAGAGCCATCTGACGGGCGTTCATACAAGCGGCGACGTCTGGACGAAAAAACTCCGATGCCGTTGCGGTTATCGTATGCGCAGAAACAAGTGGCGGAAGAACAGAAACGGCGAGTTGATTTACGGATATAAGTGCTATAATCAGTTGAATAACGGCACAAAAACCACAAGACAACAGGCGGGCGTGGACGATTCCGGGTTCTGCGACCTGAAAGAAATCTGCGACTGGAAACTTGAAATGATGGCAAGGCGCATTTTTTCGGGCTTATGGGGGAACAAGAAAGATATTCTGAACAAAGTGTCGTCGTTATATCAGGTAGGCGTGTTTATGGAATATCGCGAAGCCGAAACGGTGAAAGATCGGGTGACAGAACAGCTTGCCAAACTGGACGAAAAGCTGAAAAAACTTACCCGTATGCGGCTGGAAGACGAAATAACGCGGGAATCGTATTTCGAGTTCAAAAGCGAAATAGAGAAAGAAAAACTCGATTTACTGAGCAAACGGCGGGTGCTGGATGCGGGAATAGTGCCAAACGGAAATCCGGAAGATCCGGCGAAAAAGGTGGAAGACTTTCTGCTGGCGAAAATGGATTTTACCGATCATCGTATCGACAGAGACGTAATCGGTCAGTTCGTCGGCACGATTGTTCCCGTTACGGAAACATGTTTCAATTGGTATATGAATTTCGATCTTGCAGACAAATCCGACGATATGAAAAGGCTTGTATGGGAGTTTACGATAGATTATAAAGAGGCGAAATCTTACCGGAAAGAGCGGGACGGAATGCTCAGACAAAATCAATGGCACGACCTGACGGTAAGAGTGTTTATGTAACTTTACCGACAGAAAGAAAAATGCCGTCCTTTGCTTTTGCGGAGGGCGGCGTTTTTTAATGCTTTCAGATTGAAAACAGATTTCGGGTTTACGATATTCCGATTTTATTCTTTTTCCAAAGAAACGAATATCGGATTTTATTCCTTTTTTATGAAAAACAATATCTGATTTTATTCCTTTTCGGTTGACAAATACAAAAAAACGAAGTATAATATCGGTAATAAAACTTGATTTCGGAGGAACGTTATGTTAAAAAGAAAATCATATCAGAAACTTGTCGAATGGAAAAATACGCATCGGAATAACTGCTTGATGGTGAAAGGGGCAAGGCAGGTCGGGAAAACTTATCTTGTCCGCGAGTTCGGGAAAAAAGAGTATAAAAGTTTTGTCGAAATCAATTTTATCAAAAATCAGGAATTAAAACAGATTTTTGCGGGAACGTTGGACGCCGAATCCGTTTATAAAAGAATGACGGCTATGATAAACGGCGTAAATCTCGTCAAAGGCGATACGCTGATATTTTTAGACGAAATTCAGGCGTGCGGAAGCGCGCGTACCGCGTTGAAATTTCTTGCGGAGGACGGGAGATTCGACGTTATTACTTCCGGAAGCCTTTTAGGTCTGACGTATGGTGAAGACGCCGACGAAAATACGGAAGAACCAGAATCTGTTCCTACCGGATACGAAACGTTTCTTACGATGTATTCGCTTGATTTCGAGGAATTTCTTTGGGCGGAAGGTTACGAAAGCGGAATTTCTTATCTGAAAGAACTTTTTGATAAAAAAGAAAAAGTACCTTTCGCGCTAAATGAAAAATACGAAACGCTGTTCCGTGAGTATATGGTGGTGGGCGGTATGCCGGAAGTAGTTGCCGATTATGCCATAAATCACGATTTTACGCGGGTTGCCGCTTTGCAGGAAAAAATTCTCGAAAACTACCGTTTCGATATTTCAAAACACGCAAAGGGTGCGGAGAAAATAAAGGTGCGCAAGTGCTACGACGCTATTCCGAAGCAACTCGCAAAGGAGATCACGAAATTTCAGTATTCCACCGTGGAAAAAGGGCAGACAAGCAAAAAATACGGCGGAAGCGTTCAATGGCTGAAAGACTCGAATATCGTTAATCCGTGTTACAATATTCACGAGCCGTATCTGCCGTTAATGGCGAACGCCGAGGAAGATCAGTTCAAATTGTATATCAACGATACGGGCTTGCTGTGCGCTATGTACGGTTTTGAAACCAAAAGAGCAATTCTTGAAAACACGATAAAGGGGAATGCCAAAGGCGGTATTTACGAAAATATTATCGCCGAAACGTTGGTGAAAAACGGTTACGCGCTTTATTATTACAAACCCGATGATTCCAACGAACTGGAATTTCTGATAGAAAAAAACGGGGAAGTGGTCCCAGTGGAAGTGAAAGCGGGAAATACCGCGACAAAATCGCTGAACAGATTTATAGAAGCATATAAACCGTCGGCGGCATATAAAATCGTTGACGGAAACGTCGGCACGAGCGACGTAAAACTCACTATTCCGCATTATATGGCGATGTTTTTGTAAAAACGGTTGTATTACCGTCAATATCGGGATTGGCGAAAAATTCAGAAAAATACGGAAAAACGGCGCAAAAAAACGCAAAAAAATATTGCGTACAGTCGGGCGATAACATATATCCCGAAGACGGGCGATTTTCGATTGCAGACAGTAATGTTACCTATCGATCGCTTTTGAAAGCTTTTGCGCAGGCTGATCTTATTTGAAAAGGCGAAACGAGGACAGGCATCGCCGAGACGGTCAAGGAAACTCTGCATTGTGGGTATCAGCTTGGAGACTGGGATAATCTCTTTTTCATTGAGGTTTTCCTGTTCCAGTGCGCCGTCGAGTTTGCAGGGATAAGGAATGCCAAGTGCCAGAGCCTCTCTGGCTTTGTCTGTCAGTGCGTTCTCGTCAGGCGTTCCGAGACACCCGGCAACACCGATGCATCCGTTTTCATATACGCGGACAGTGCCTGTCGTTTCTTCTTTCTCACGGAAGCTGTCGATTTTTCCTCCGGTGACATTGAGCGTAACGGAGCGATGTGTTTCGGTCAAAAACTCTTTTCCCATGATTCTCACCTCACTGTACATTCATAGACGAAACGCGGACGTACGGACCGCCGAAACCGACGGGCAGATTCATCTGCTCCATCTTGCCGCA
>ULNH01054168.1_pt1 | contig 22248 bp, 20 predicted proteins | sample 1951871 | NCBI WGS metagenome assembly ULNH01 (sample SAMEA4835572, study PRJEB28245) | human gut metagenome | biome: gut microbiome; material: fecal sample | place: Denmark | collected 2008 | reverse complement strand
ACAATTTTGTGCACGATGATTGACAAACCGTCATTCACAAACTTATTGTTTTTTTAAAAGCTGCATAAAAAAAGAAAATCTATGTATACGTATAATACATAGATTTTGATTATCTATTTCATTATTTCAATTAATACTGTTTTTCATCGTGTTACTTTTATTATCGACGATGATTACATCGCTACCTATTTTTATTATTTTTTGCCATGGTACATCAACAATATTATTTCTTGAAAAAGCACTGACAAAGCGAAAACCATTTTGAAGTTGAAAACTAAGCACTTTTCCTGTGTCAGGATCAAGTTCTACATCAATAATTCTTCCTATTTTTGATCCATCGTGATCGTTAATTACATCTTTACTAGAAAGTTCAGATAATTTCATTTGATCACCCTTTCCATATATTATATGAAAGAATTTCTTTTTTTTGACTAATTATAGAATTTTTTCATTTGGTAAACTGCTATATAAATCGTCTAAACGATAACGTGCTCTTTCTTCACCGACAAAAACGTGAACAACAATAATGCCCAAATCAACTAATAGCCACTTAGCATCTTGTGAAACACTGAAACTATGAACATCTAGCCCTAATTTTGGTGCTTCATCACGTAGATAATCTATCGCAGCGTTTCCTTGACGGGAATTATTAGATGAGGTAATAATACTATAATCGTAAAAAGGAGTAATTTCTGCCATATCGTAAACTACTGTATCATAAACAACTGCCTTATCTAAAACCTTTAAAACATCATAAACTATTTTTTGAAATTTCTTTTTTTCCATTTGTAACCCTTTCATAGTATTTTAATGCTTCATAAGATAACGGATGTACAATTTCACCATTACTTTCAAGCATTTTTATTATATCCTTCATAACCGTTATCAATCCTAAATCAAAATTATTTAACGTTATTTCACGATATTTTTCAACATTTTGGTACGTACGGTTTTTTTCAACTGCATCAGATAAATAAATTAATTGTGATAATCTACTCATTTTTTTATTTCCGGTTGTATGGTATTTTATAGCCTTAAGTATCTCTTTGTTTTTTACTTTAAATTTTGTTATTGCGAGATATACACTAACGTATCCATGCCATACATTAGGGGTAGATTCTAGTGTTAAAAAATCCTTATCTGTAATTTCTAACATTTCTTTATTATTTCTAATAATTGTCAGCATTGTTGCTTCATCAAGCATTTTTCCAACATCATGTAATAAAGCAGCGGTTTTTATCTTCCACTCAGCTACTTTAAAATTATTTATCTTGTTTAAACTAAGGGCCATTTCCATAACACCTAACGTATGGATATATCGTTTTTTACCATATTCAGTTGAGTTAAACCATTCTTCTACTTCACATTGCAATTTATTAATCATATTAAATTTGACACCAATACTTTCGATATTACTTTTGGAGATGTTATAGAAAGTTTAAATTCTTTTCCTGTAAAATGAATGTAACCAATACCAGCTATAGCTAAATCCCAGTGCATATTTTCTTCATCACACTTTAAGGCTACTTCTTTCGTTTGATATTCTCCTAATCGTTTTTGTTCATCTAAATCTATCGGAGGTGTTAATAGTTTAAACATTTGACTATTTTGAATTTCTAAAGCATTAACAGTTTTTGTTCTATGAATATATAAATCATTCGAAACAAAACACGAAACATTTACCTCTCCTTCGATATCTATCCGAACAAGACCACCTAAAAACAAAGTTTGTCCACCTTTTATTTGGTAGCTTCTTACCTTTAGGTAAGTGCTTGGTGTAACTTTTTTAAGTGATGAAAAGGAAAGATATGTTGTTATGCTTTTTAAATTTATATACCCAGGAGTATCTATCAAATAGCACGTTTCATTAGTTTGATTTGTTCCTATTGGTATTTTGATATAATCAAGCGTCGTTTGATGTTGATTACTAGTAGTAATTAAATCTTTTGAGGTTACATTATACATTTTAAGTACCGTATTGATAAAGGTTGATTTACCTACCGATGTTGTTCCTAGTAAATATACATCTTTTCCAGGATGATATTTTCTTTTAAAGTAATCCATTACACGCCGCATTAAATCTTCAATATTTTTTTGTTTTAAAGATGAAATATAAAAAATACTCTTAACATTTAAATTATTAGTAATTCCTAATTCTTTTACTTTATCGTAAATATTAGACATTTTAATGCTTTTTGGCATTATATCACTTTTATTGATTACAATTATTACAGGATTGTCTTGTAAATATTTAGATAAGTTAGGAATAAATCCTGTATAAATATCCATCACGTCTAAAAGTAGTAATGCTAAACATTCTTTATTTTTAATTTTTTCAAGAGCTTGATAATATTTATTAACTTCTTCTTCTACTTTTTTTTCATCATTTAATACTGGAAGGATGTTTTCACTATAATTGTAATTATGATGCATTATATCATGACATCTTTTACAATACACTTCATCACCATAGTTAACTAACGCCGCTGCTGGTACATATCCTTTTTCATTAGGGTCTATCGATTGTATTTTAACCCCACAACCTATGCATTTACTCATATAACTCCTTTATTTTTTGATATATTTCTTGATTTTCTTTTTTTATTCTTTTTAGAAGATTTTTTTCTCTCAATCTATTTATTTTAGTATACCAATGCTCTGTTTTACGGTCAATCGACTTCACAAGAATAGTATCTAAGTTATTTTTACGATAAGCTATCGTATCTGTTAACAATTGATCTCCTATCGCTATTATTTCACGCGAATTTAAGTTCTCTGTTTCAATAAATTTCTTTAAACGTTTTACTTGAGGTTTTCTAGCTTTTATTAAATATCCTGTAACAGGAAATTCTTTAATGAATTCTAATAATCTATCGTTATTATTATTTGTTACTAAATATATTTTAAAACCATATTTTATAATTTCTTGATAGAGTTCTTTTAACCTTAAAGATGGTCTTTTTTCAGCATATGATGCTAATGTATTATCTAAGTCTGATAGTATAATTCGCTTACCTTCAGCATATAATTTAGCGAAATCAATATCATAAACACTTTTTATGACGTATGTTGGTAGATAAATCATAAGCACCTCCATTAATAGCTTTCATCTATAGTATTATACTAAATTTTTCTTTTTTTGTCTATCAAATACCTATATTAGAAATGAGGAATTCAATGTTTAGTTTACTATCACTATTTTTGTTACCACTTATCGGTGCCATTAACTCTCAAAGTTTTCCTGAAATCCTTTCCCCCGAGGAAGAAGCAGCTTTACTTAAAGCTTGGGAAAAAAGAGATTTTACCGCACGTGATGAACTTATTGAACATAATTTAAGATTAGTGGCGCACATAGTTAAAAAGTATGAAAATACTAAAGAAGATCGCGATGATTTATTGTCAATTGGCGCTTTTGGTTTAATTAAAGCTATCGACACATATAACTTTTCATCAAATACAAAACTCGCGACATACGCGGCACGATGTATTGAAAATGAAATTTTAATGCATTTAAGAAGTAATAAAAAAAGAAGAGAAACGACTTCATTATATGCTCCTATTGGTGAAGACAAGGACGGAAATGAAATTAGACTTTGTGACATAATCGAGGACCCATCGCTTGGTACCGTTGATAAAATGTTATTGGAAGAACACAATAACCGATTATCTGAAGCTCTTAAAACACTAAATGAACGAGAATTGGAAATAATTAGTCGACGTTTTGGTTTAAATGATTACTTTATAGAAACTCAACGCGAGATTGCCAAATCATTAAAAATAAGCCGCAGTTATGTTTCACGAATTGAAAAAAGAGCTTTAACGAAGCTTTATTTAGCTCTTGATGAAAAGAAAAAATAAGTTTAAATAAAATAAATACTTCTAGAGTTGCCATCATTAAAATACGATGTTACCCTAGAAGTATTTTTTATTGTCCTTATATTTTTAAAATAGTCTTTTATTCAAGGTCTATTATTTCACCATCTGCATCTTTATCTTTACCTTTATTCTTATTCTTTATTTTCTTCTTATGAATTCTATTTATAATATTAAAAGTAATTATGACAGCCGCAAGCGATAGAATAATTACGGAAGCAATAATTATTTCCGTATAATTTCTTGAATAACATTCGATATCATCGCCGCAACTGATGAGATTGTCTTTTATAATACTAAAGTTACATGACAACTCCGTCTTATTTCCAGCATCATCTTCAGCGATTATCAAAAGTTTGTATTCTCCAACATTTTGAATAGGTTCTTCTTGATATTCTTTATCATTCAAATAAACTAAAACACTTATTTTGGAAGATCTATTATCAGTTACCATGTATTCTAATTTTGATATTCCAAAATATTTTTTCCCATTTTCAATATTTTTTAATGTAATAACCGGAGGTGTTATATCTTTTACAGATATTTTTTGAGGTATTTTTTCACTCGTGTTTCCCGCACCATCCATCGCTTGATAATAAATAATACCTGTTCCTTTTTCAAAAAGCCCTTTGATAAAATCTTCCCATAACAGCATTTCACTATTATCCTCTAAATAATAGTACTTATGTAGATATATTTCGTTTTTAAAATTGTCTTTCGTTTTGATACCATTTTCAAACAAATAATTACCATTATTTTTCTTTTCAATAATTTCTAATAATTCGACGTCAGTAATTTCAATATCAGTTACTCCATGAATAGTAGGAGAAATTGTGTCGATTAAGGTTATTGTTACTGTTTTTACGTCTGATTCATTACCATTAGCATCTTTGCCGAAATATTGAATAGTACAGGTATACTCATTTTTAAGTACTTCCTTATAATCAATCACGTCTTCATTCTTTTTATTTAAAATTTTTAATATTAAGCGCGGATTATCATCATATTTATCAGTAAGTTTAAGAGCTTTCTCTAATTCAAAATCATCAAGTTCTAAATCCTTTACTTTAATGGCATCAACCGTGTTAACGACCGGCGGTGTTGTATCTATAATATTTATCGTAACTGTAACTGGTATAGCCTCATTACCCGAAGAATCTATAGCTGTATAGATTATGAAAGCTTTTTGATTAGTTTCTAAGTATGTTTTAAAATCATCGATAGACGCTATTAATTCCATATTGTTATTATAATACTGACGAATGGCTGTAATGTTTTTATCATAATTATCAAACACTTTTACATAATTAAAATTCTCATTTTTAACATCAACATCTTTAATATCCCATTCGGTGAGATTATATTCAATTGTTGGCGGTATGTTATCTACAACCGTAATGTTTTTTACAAAATAATACGTTGAATTAGTCAGAATATCAAATACTTTAACTTTTAAAAAACCTGTGCCTAAGCTTTCTATATTAAAATCTTCTTTTGACGTAATATTATCTATGCGGTATTCATCGCTATTACGATTTATTACTTTTATATCATTTTGAAATTTGGGTATTTCGTCGCCATAATTTATTTCATACGATGGTGTATCCCATTTTACATTAATTTCTTCTACATATTTGATATCACAATCCATTACTTCCATATCACAATTGTATAAATAAATTTTTGTTCCATATCCGTAATTCCAACTTTCACTTTTAAAAAAATCACTTATATCTGTGTAGTTTCCTAATGATCTAAAGGAAATTTTTGCAAGCTGATTATAGGATGAAGTATTATAGCCACTTGTATTTTTAGCATATACACTAAAGCGTGCTATTGTATCATTTTTATCATTAATCGCTATTTCTTCTTTTTTAAAGATGGCATTAGCTTCATCAATCGTATAAGGAGATTCCTCAACAGTAGTAATTACTTTATTCTTATCAGTTTTAATAAACAATTGTGCTGAAGCTAAATCTTGGTAATTACTTAAAGCGATTGTTAATGTAAATTCTTCACTCTTTAATACTTTCTTTTTTTCAAAAATAAAGTTTACCCTAACTTTTGAACTTGCGGCCTCTGTTTCAGGTATTTTTACCAAGAATGCGCTTAATACAATTACTAAAATTATTTTTATTAAAAATAAAACTATTTTTTTCATATTCTACAATCTACCTTCATATTATATAAGTTATACTCTTATTATATAAAGGCCTTATGGAAAAATTAGGCGAAAAAAGAAAAACTCTACATAAATAGTTTGTTAACCTTTAAGTAGAGTTTTTATTATTTTATGATAAAGTTACAATTGAACGTTCGAAATTCTTAAATACATCCTTCTTAGAATTTAGAACTTCTTCAATTGGAATTGCGACTATTTGATTTGAAATTATGCCCATACATACACCACAATTATCATCTAAAGCTGCTTCTACTGCTGCAAGTCCTAAACGTGATGCTAAAATACGATCTTGAGCTGAAGGTTTGCCACCTCTTTGAATATGGCCTAAAATTGTAGCTCTTGTTTCAAATCCAGAATAATCTTCTATTTTAGCGGCTAAATCATGTACATCGGTAATATGTTCTGTAACAATGATGATAGGGTGTCTTTTACTATGTAACTTATAATCTTTTGTTTTTTCAAGAACATATTCTAAATCTAGACCAGATTCACTAGTAATTACGAATTCTGCCCCTGTTGCAAGACCAGCTGCTTTTGCGATATCGCCACAATAGCGACCCATTACTTCAACAACTGCGCATCTTTCGTGTGAACCACACGTATCACGTAGACGGTCAATAGCTTCAACAACGGTATTAACACATGTGTCAAAACCGATTGTAAAATCTGTTCCTGCTATGTCATTATCTATTGTTCCTGGAAGGCAAATTACATTAACTCCAGCATTTTTAAGACGTAAAGCGCCATGATACGTACCATCACCGCCGATAACTATTAGGGTATCTATACCAAAATCTTTTAAGTTTTGAATAGCTTTGTCACGATATTCATCTTGTACAAATTCTGGTAAACGAGCTGATCCTAATATTGTACCACCACGTGCAATAATATCTGTTACTGATTTACGGCTCATTAATTCAAAATTTTCTCCACCTTCGCAAAGTCCACGATAACCATCACGGATACCATAAACATCTAAGCCATTTACTCTTGCGGCTCTAACAACTGCACGGATTGCTGCATTCATACCTGGGGCATCGCCACCAGAAGTTAAAACTCCAATTTTCTTAATCATGGTAATATTTCTCCCTTGTTACTAGACTATTTTTATATAATACTTGAATTTTTTATTTTGTCTAAAATTCACTTAGTATATTATACTATTTTTCGACATAATTGTAAATTGTTATACTTAAATTTTTTATTTAGTATCAGGTTTTACTTGTTTTAATCCCCATATTTTAGTAGCATACTCGCTTATACTTCTGTCAGCTGCAAAGCGACCTGCTTCTGATATATTGATTAATGACATTTTATTAAAGGCATATTTATCACGATAAACTTCATCCATTTTATTATGGGCCTCTAAATAAGAATCGAAGTCAGCAAGGCACATATATTGGTCCGCTACACCTCTATTAGTGAGTAAATAATTTGCGATATTCTCAAAACTCTTACCAGCAAATCCTCTCTTTAAAGTTGCAATAATATCATGAAGAACTTTACTATTATTATAATAGTATGTTGAATTATAACCTTTTTTCCATAAATCATTTACTTCACTAGCGGTCATTCCAAAAATAAAGATATTGTCCGTTCCTACCGCATCGCATATTTCAACGTTAGCACCATCCATAGTACCGATTGTAACAGCACCATTAATCATAAATTTCATATTTCCTGTTCCACTAGCTTCTTTTCCAGCAAGAGATATTTGTTCACTAATCTCAGATGCAGGCATTAGTTTTTCAGCTAATGTAACACAATAATCTTCGACAAAAACAACATTAAGTTTAGCTTTTATTTCAGGATGATGATTTATATCCTCGCTAATTTTACATATTAACTCAATGATTTCTTTGGCGATATAATAACCTGGTGCAGCCTTGGCACCAAAAATAAAGGTTTGTGGGGTTATATCAATATTGGGATTCTCTGATAGTAAATTATATAAATGTATTATTTTGAGAACATTTAAAAGTTGGCGTTTATATTCATGTAGTCGTTTTACTTGAACATCAAAGCGCGTATTTGGATTGATTAAAACCCCTTGTTTTTTATAAATTGCATTAGCAAAATCTTCTTTATTGGCAAGTTTAATTTTAGCTAATTCATCTAAAACTTTTTTATCATCTTCAAACTTACGGAAATTTTGAAGAGCTGATGCCTTTAAATAGTAATCATGCCCAATCGTATCATCTAAAAGTTTGCTTAAACGAGGATTGGATTGATAAAGCCATCTTCGATGAGCAATACCATTTGTAACATTCGTAAATTTGTCAGGTGTGAGTTCATAATAATCTTTAAAAATACTTCTTTTAATGATATCGCTATGTAACGCTGATACACCATTAACAGAGAAGCTGCCAATAACACTAAGATTAGCCATTTTTATTTGCCCATTAGAAATCACAGCCATTCTGTTTATTTTATTCCAATCTCCTGGGTATCTGTCCCAAAGAGCAGTAGTAAAACGGCGATTAATTTCTTTTATTATTGCATAAATGCGCGGTAATCTTCTGGCGATTAAATCTTCTTGCCAACATTCCAAAGCTTCTACTAAAACGGTATGATTGGTATAAGCGACTGTTCTAGTAACAATATCCCAAGCTTCATCCCAACCAAATTCAAATTCATCCATCAGTATCCGCATCATTTCTGGAATACACAAGGCTGGATGAGTATCATTAATATGTATGACAGCCTTATCAGGTAAGGTGTGTAAGTCTTTATATCTTTTGACATGATCATATAGAATGTTTTGAATTGAAGCACTAACTAGAAAATACTGCTGTTTTAGACGTAGAGATTTTCCTTCATAATGATCATCTGACGGATATAATACCTTCGATATCAATTCTGCTTCATATCCATCTTTGACAGCTTTAGCATAATCACCTTGTGAGAATGATTTCATATCAAAAGTTGATAAGCTTCGGCTTCGCCATAATCTTAATGTTGATACAGCTTCACTTCCGCCACCAGATATTAACATATCATAAGGCATTGCTTCTACTTCTGAGTAATCATGATAATCAATTTTTAGTTTACCATTTTCAAAATGCTCTGTAACATAGCCATCAAAACGAACCTTTAAAGAACGATCACTTCTTGGGATTAACCATACCTCTCCACCAGGTAGCCAAATATCTGGCATCTCGGTTTGCCAACCATCAACGATTTTTTGTTTAAACAAACCGTATTCATATCTTATCGAAAAACCATATGCAGGATACGACAAAGCAGCACAAGAATCCATAAAACATGCGGCTAAACGGCCTAATCCACCATTACCAAGACCGGCATCGGGCTCTTGTTCGTATAAATCTTCTAATTTTATGCCATATTCTTTTAAAACTTTACTATAAGTATCTACAAGTCCTAAATTGTATAAATTTGTTTTTAGAGATCTACCAACTAAAAACTCCATACATAAATAATAAACACGTTTAGCACCGATTTTACGGATTAAACGATTATTGTGATTTTTTTTCTCCATGAGTATATCCAAGATGGTCATACTTACTGCTTTATACATTTGTTCCATTGAGGCATCATGGGGAGTAACACCATAATAGCAAGATAGTTTTTCTTCTATTATGGCTTTTGTCTGTGGTGTTGTCATAAACTCTCCTTAGTTTTATTTGTTTAAAATTTCTTCGTACATCGCTAAGTAAACTTTGGCAGAACCAGTCCAACCAAAATCAACGCTCATTACTCTACCAATTTTCTTTTTCCATTCATCAGCATTTCGATAATCACTTAATGCTCGTCTAATAACCATTAACATTTCATCAGCGCTCATATGATCAAATGTATAGCCATTACCTTTTTCAACTGTAAAGTCAACAATACTATCAGTTAGACCACCTGTTCTTCTTACAAGTGGAATGCTTCCATATCTAGAAGCAATCATCTGTGACAAACCGCATGGTTCTGAAGCAGATGGCATTAAGAAAATATCGGATGCTGCATATATTTTACGTGATAAATCTTGATTAAAAGCAATAATAACTCTTAATTTAGATCCATATTTATATTCCATATCTTTGAAGAAACCTTCGTATTGAGGGTCTCCTGTTCCTAAAATAACTAGTTGAACTTTTTCACTCATAAGGCGTTCAAAAGCAGCTTTTACTAGTTCCAATCCCTTATGTTTAACAAGTCGCGTTACCATTCCTATCATCGGAATATTTTCATCAACCGGCAAGTTTAACATTTCTTGAAGACGAATTTTATTTATAGCCTTCTTTTCAAAAGTTTTCTTATCATATTTTTCAAAAAGGGCATTGTCTTTAGCAGGATTGTAGAAGTTTTTATCAATACCATTTAAGATCCCTCTTAATTTTCCTTCTTCAACAATTCTTCTAATTTCAAAATCTAAACCATGAGCATATTCAGGAGTTTGGATTTCTTTGGCATATGTAGGGCTAACTGTCGTTACATAATTTGCACACTCCATTGCAGCTTTCATAATATTTAAGCAACCCTTATACTCTAATAAGTAAGCATTATTATGACTAATACCAAAAACATCTTCAATTATATCATCATCTAAAGCATATTGACCTTGATATTCAATATTATGAATTGTGAAAATAGTTTTAACATCTTTTAAAGCGATATTGCCAAAATAGTTTGTACGCAGATATACTGGTACTAATCCTGTTTGCCAATCATGAACATGAATAATATCAGGAATAAAACCTAAATATAAAAGCGTATCGATGGCAGCTTTACAGAAGAAGGCGAAACGTTCTCCATCATCAAAATAACCATAAAAATTATGACGTTTAAAATAGTATTCGTTATCTAAAAAATAATATGTTACACCCTTATCAACATACTTGAAAACACCACAATATTGTTTACGCCATGCAAGTGTAACGACATGTTGTGAAACGTAAACAAGTTTGTTACGATAATCATGAGCTATTTTTGAATAAAGTGGTAATATGACAACAATTTGATTTGGGTCAGTAGCCTTATCATTGGCTAATTTAATAATTCTTTTTGGTAAAGAACCTACAACATCTCCTAGTCCACCTGATGCAAAGAAAGGTTGACATTCCGATGCGATAATTGCTATTTTTTTGCCTTCCATAGTTATTTCTCCTTAAACCATTATATTTTTACCAATGTAATATGGTATTTTCTTACATCCAGATAATGTTTGTCTACTTCTTATTGTAACATTTTTATCTGTTATTATGTAATTTAAATTAACATCATTTTCTACCATTGTGTCTTGCATTAAAATCGCATTCTCAACAACAGTATTTTTCCCAATTTTTACTCCTCTAAACAAAATACTATTAATTACTTTTCCTTCTATAATGCAACCATCAGCGATATATGAATTTTCAACAACTGCTTCTGATCCATATTTTGTAGGAGCTGAATCACGTACTTTAGTATAAATAGGTAAATCTGGATTTTCAAAAATTGCGTGGCGTACATCTTCTTTTAAAAGTAACATATTTTTTTCAAAATATCCTTCTAATGAATCAATATGAAGATGAAGACCATTATGCAAATATCCAAATATACGCAAATTTTTCAAATTAGGAAGGATTATATCTTTACGAAGTGATGTTGCTCCCTTTGCTTTAGCATCAGCCATCAAAGTGGATAATAATTTTCGTTTTATGACCCAAACATTAATTGTCGTGTCTTTGATACTTCCTACTTCAGATGTTATCGTTGCAGAACGAACACGTTTATTTTCGTCTAGTTCTAACGTCATATAGCCTTCCATATCTGGTAACACTTCAGCATGACGATATACCATTGTAATATCAGCATTATTGGCAATATGCTCTTTAAGTACATCTGCATAATCGATAACATTAACTGAATCACAATCCATTAAAACCAAATTTTCCTCTTGACATTTATCGATAAAATTCATAATGCTTTGAAGAGCTTCTAAACGATTTTCATATAAAATTTCACTACGATAATGGCCAAATGGTGGAAATATGTAAGCACCACCATTGCGGCGTGATAAATCCCAATCTTTACCAGACCCAATGTGATCCATTAATGATTGGTAATTTTGTTTAGTGACTATTCCAACTTTGGTTATATTGGCATTAACAAGATTAGACAATGCAAAATCAATAAGACGATATCTTCCACCAAAAGGAATAGATGCCACAGTTCTTTTAGCAGTTAATTCCTCTAAATGTTTATGATGTAAATCAGCGAATACAATTCCTGCAGCTAGCATTTATTTTTCCCCCTTTTTAGCTTCGATATTAGCCCCACCTAATACTACATCATCTTTTAAAATGCGCGTATTGCGGCCAATTACAGCTATTTTTATATTTTCATCTTTAGCCTCACCAATGGTTGCGCCGTTTTCAATTACAACATTTTCATCAATAATACTATAATTTACAACAGCATTTTCACATATTACTGAATTTGAGAAAATAACACTATCTACAACTCGTGCTCCTTTTTCTACTTTTACACAAGATCCAATAACGCTATTTATTACTTCGCCTTCAATTTTACAGCCACCAGCTATTAAACTATTCGATATTTTAGCGCTTGATGAAATGTATTGTGGTTGTATGCCATGATTTCTAGAATGGATTTTCCAGAAAGGATCATAAATATCAAATGCAGGATTTTCTCCTATTAAATCCATATTGGCACTCCACAAACTATCTATTGTTCCAACATCTTTCCAGTATCCTTTAAATGGGTATGCAACCATTTTATTTTGTTCTTCTAACATTGTAGGGATAATATTTTTCCCAAAATCGTTTTGAGATAAAGGATTTTGTTCATCTTTTTTTAGATATTCTATCAATTTATTTGTTTTAAAGATGTATATTCCCATCGATGCTTGATTACTTTTCGGCTTTTTAGGTTTTTCTTCAAATTCCGTGATAACAAAGTCATTGTCAACATTCATTATACCAAAGCGACTAGCATCACTAAGTGGGACCGTTAAAGTCGCAATTGTACAATCAGCATCTTTTTTAATATGATATTCTAACATTTCATTATAATCCATTTTATAAATGTGATCTCCAGAGAGAATCAACACATGATCAGGATTATAGTTTTCAATAAAATCTATGTTTTGATATATTGCGTTAGCAGTTCCTTTATACCAGTCCATTTTATCTTTTGCTTGATAAGGTGGTAAAATGTGGACACCACCATATGAGCGGTCTAAATCCCATGGTTGCCCATTTCCAATATAATCATTTAAAACTAATGGTTGATACTGTGTTAAAACACCTACAGTATCAATATTTGAATTAGTACAATTTGATAGCGTAAAATCAATAATACGATATTTCGCACCAAAGGAAACTGCAGGTTTAGCTACTTTTGTCGTTAATGCTAATAATCTACTTCCCTGTCCTCCTGCGAGAAGCATCGCGATACATCTTTTGTGTTTATACATTACTTTTTCCCTTTTACCTTTCTTAAATACATTCCACATATAGCTGGAAGATTTACTTTCATTTTATTCTTCGTTGCTCGCAATTTATGATTGTAAACGTTAGCATATCCGCCTTCTGTTACATCGTTACTAGCAAGTAATATTTCGTAAGTCCCATTAGGGATGGTTATTTCGTAGTTTTTCCATTCACTAAAGGAAAAATTTAAAATAACGTATATCTCGTTTTTTTCTTTATCTTTTCTTTTATAAACATAAACATTATGGTCAACATCATCGGCATTCAGCCATTCAAAGCCATCCCATGTGTCGTCACATTCATAAAAAGGTTTATTATTTAAATATAAGTGATTTAATTTTTTTGTAAATTGATGCATTGCTTGATGTTGAGGATAAGCTAAAAGCAACCAATCTATTTCTCTATCATCACGCCATTCAATAAATTGGCCAAATTCATACCCCATGAAATTTAATTTTTTTCCGGGATGGCTCATCATATACATTAGATATGTCTTTAAACCTGCAAATTTTTGTTCGTAAGTTCCAGGCATTTTATTAAGAAGAGAGCACTTACCATGAACCACTTCATCATGAGATAATGCTAAAATATAGTGTTCAGAATAAATATAAGTCATTTGAAAAGTTATTTTGTGATGAAGATAACTCCTAAAGATTGGATCTTTTTTCATATACTCAATCGTATCATTCATCCATCCCATATTCCACTTATAATCAAACCCTACACCACCATCTTTAACGGGTACTGTAAGTTTTGGAAAAGTTGTTGATTCTTCCGCGATCATCATAACACCTTTGTGATAATCGTGAACTACCTGATTAAGGTTTTTCAAAAAAGATAATGCACCTAAATTTATGTTAGTACCATCTTTATTTTTATGCCATTTTCCTTCAGCACGGTCGTAATCTAAATATAAGATTGCGGCTACCGCATCTACTCGTAAACCATCGATATGATATTCATTTAAAAAATACATGGCGTTAGAGATTAAAAAACTTCTAACTTCAGGTTTATCATAATCAAAACATCTTGTTCCCCAACCTTCGTGTTCCATCATTGTTGGATCGCTCGGCTCATACGTTTTTGAACCATCAAAATCAATTAATCCATGACTATCTTTGCAAAAATGTCCGGGTACCCAATCAAGAATGACTCCGATGTTTGCTTGATGAAGAATATCAACAAATTTCATAAAATCATGTGGTGTACCAAATCTTGAGGTTATTGCATAATATCCGGTTACCTGATATCCCCATGATTTATCAAAAGGAAATTCTGATATAGGCATTATTTCAACATGCGTATATCCCATTTCATGAACATATTTTACTAATTCTTCCGCCATTTTAACATAATTAAAATAGTTACCATCTTGATATGTTCGCCATGAACCAAGATTCAGCTCATAAATATTTAATGGCGTATGATAACAATTGCTGCGTTTTTCCATCCATTCTTTATCATTAAAGGTATACCCTTTTAAATTGTATACTTTAGAGGCAGTCTCTGGTCTTACTTCAGCGTGGTAGGCATAGGGATCTGCTTTTAAAATCCACTTGTTTTGCTTTGTTAATATTGCGTATTTATAGTTACTGAATTCGCTTAATGAAGAAATTTTTACTTCCCATATTTCACCATCTTCTAGCAATTTCATTGGATTTTTTTCTTTATCCCACTTGTTGAAATCACCAACTACCGATACTTTTTTAGCATTAGGTGCCCATACTCTGAATATAGTTTCTTCATCACTATAACAAGAACCTAGCAACTGATAAGCATAATAATTAGTACCTTGATGAAAATAATAAACACCTAAATCTTTACTCATCGGATATTTTCCTTTCCATAGTAATCACCTTATTATACCATATTATTCTAATTTTTACTAGTCAAATGTTTATTTCCTAATACTATTTTTAAAAGGCAAGTTATTTAAAACTTGCCTTACATTATATATTGCTTTTTTGTATTAATTTTTTGCTTTGTAGCTGCAGATACATAACCTTTTTCAACTGCATCATCTAACAAAAATATCTCATTATTATATAAAACATAGATATCGTTTTGGGTACCAAGTCGCAATGATTCATAAAACGCATCATCACTTTCTTTTATATAACTATACAAACGTATTTTAGATGAAAACGAAAAAATATCACAATAATCATAATAACCAAAGTAATAAACTAACCCAAGATTATCGAGGTTATAATCAGTTATAACTTGTTTATAAATACCCCATATTGGCATTAATATTTCTAATAATTTGTTATCATTAAATTCTTCACATTGTGTGTGACCCATAAAAATATTTATTAAGTCATGCTTATCTATAATATTCTTTTGATAAGCTTCGGCAATTGTGTAAGTATCATTATTAATAAAATATATGTGATAATTGATGCTAGGATAACGGAAAGTCAAATTATCGACATTTTCACTAACAGCCACACTATTTTTATCATTAATGTTGTCAATTACTTCTACTGCATAATAACCTTCATACTGACCATAGTATCTTGTTAAAATAGTTGTACTTTTGAAAATTTTATCATTAATAAAAAATCCATTTTTTATTTTTTCTATGTCATATCTATTAATCAATGATGTTGAAGCACTATTGATGACAAATAAATCAGTCAATTCATTGAGTGATATTTTTCCCATTTCATATACTTGTCTAATTGTGTATAAAACTCCATCAATAACACCATATATCGAAGTTTCATCATTTCTATATTGAAAATGAAGAATGTTTACTTTTTCATTAGTTATTTTGTATGGTATAAGTCCTAGTTTATTTACCACTGTAACGAATAAACAATTATTGTATATTAAATGGCATTTAACAACTTCAACTTCATCACTTTTTACTATAGCTTGTTCAGCAAGGGCATTTAAATAAGCTTCTTTGACATTTAAGCTATCATCATCTGATAATGAAGGACTAGGTTTTGTTGAATCTAATGTATTACAACTTGTTAGAAAAATTGATAATATCAATGTAATAATCAATAATATTTTTTTCATTATGCCTCTCCTATTATATACCTAATAAGACAAATATATAAATTGTTTTTACGAAACAATTTTTGTTTTTACGAAACAATTTTTGTTTTTACGAAACAATTTATAATTATTTTATAAACATGGCATCGCCGAAAGAAAAGAAACGATATTTTTCTTTTACAGCGATATTGTATGCATTTAGAATATATTCTCTTGTTGATAAAGCACTAACAAGCATTATTAATGTTGATTTAGGTAAGTGAAAATTAGTAATAAGGGCATCAATAGCTTTAAATTTGTATGGGGGATAGATAAAAATATTTGTATTTTCACTACAACCCACAAATTTACCATATTTTTGATAAACACTTTCAAGCGTTCTAGTAGATGTAGTTCCTACCGCAACGATCCTTTTTCCAGCTGCTTTAGCATTATTTAATCTTTCTGCAACATCATCTTCAATATGATAATATTCACTATGCATATGATGTTCTTCGATTGTTTCACTCATTACGGGGCGGAATGTCCCCAAACCTACATGAAGAGTAACATACTCTATTTGAACACCTTTTTCTTTTAATTGTTGAAGTAATTCTTTAGTGAAATGCAACCCTGCAGTAGGTGCTGCCGCACTTCCATAATCTTTTGCATAAACCGTTTGATAACGTGTACCATCTTTTAATTTCTCATGAATATATGGTGGAAGTGGCATCGTCCCTATTTTTTCTAAGATTTCTAAAAATATGCCGTTATATTCCATTTTAAAAACTCGTTCACCATCTTCTAAAACTTCTATGCATTTTGCTTTAAGAATGGTGTGATGCTCTTCATCAAAAAAACAAATACAAGTATTTTCCCTAACACGTTTAGCAGGTCTTGTTAAAGCGTGCCATTCATCTTTTGCAGTTTCCTTTAGTAATAAAAGTTCAATGTGAGCATCCGTTTCTTCTTTAATTCCGTAAATTCTTGATGGTATTACTTTTGTATCATTTAGCACCAAACAGTCATTTTCATCTAAATAATTTATTATTTCCTTAAAATGATGATGTGATACCTCACCAGTATTTTTATCTAGTACCAAAAGTCTTGATGAACTACGATCTTTTAATGGGGTTTGAGCAATCAATTCCTCTGGAAGATAATAATCAAATTCTTCTAATTTCACAGCATTCCTCCCATTTTAATTCCTAAATGCTGATAAGCCTTTTCGGTTGCCACTCTCCCTCTTGGGGTTCTCAAAATGAAACCTTTTTGAAGTAGGTACGGTTCATTTACATCTTCAAGTGTTACGGTTTCTTCAGACATTGTAGCACTAATGGCTTCTAAGCCAACTGGTCCACCACCAAATCGTACAATTAAACATTCAAGATATTTGCGGTCTGTAACATCTAAACCTTCTAAATCTATATTTAGTCTATTTAAAGCATAATCAGTTATCTTTTTATCTATTATAGGTAAATGATCATATTGAGCAAAATCTCTTATTCTTCTAAAAAGACGATTAGCAATTCTTGGTGTGCCTCTTGAACGTTTCGCAAGTGAAAGACTAGCCTCATCATCTATTGGAAAATTAAATATTTTGGAAGTTCTGTTAATTATACTTTGTAGTTCTTTATCACTATAATATTCTAACTGATGAACAATTCCAAATCTATCTCGCATAGGCGATGATAAGTCACCGAAACGCGTTGTTGCTCCGACTAATGTAAACGGAGGCAAATCAATTCTAATTGTTGATGTTTGAGTGTCTTTTCCTAAAACAATATCAATCACATAATCTTCCATTGCAGAATATAATACTTCTTCAATAACTTTAGGAATGCGGTGAATTTCATCGACAAATAGTACATCACCTGGGTTGAGCGATGACAATATTGCGGCTAAATCACCAGGTCTTGCGAGAGCAGGCCCTGTTGTTACTTTTACATTTGTTTTCATTTCGTTCGCAATAACATATGCTAAAGTTGTTTTTCCAAGCCCTGGAGGCCCATATAATAAAACATGGTCTAAACTTTCGTTTCTCATCTTTGCTGTTTCAATATAAACTTTTAGCATTTCTTTTAGTTTTTCTTGCCCAACATATTCATTTAAACTTTTAGGTCTTAGAGTTAATTCAACTTCATCACCTTCAATAGCTCTTTGATTCATGAGTTGATCTTCCATAAATGAAACCTCCTTTTTAAATATCTTTACTTGAAAAAAATTTAATATTTTGTTATAATAATTAAAAACACACATGCGAGGAAATAATATGTACAACTATATAATTGGCAAAGTTACTAGTGTAACATCAAGCTATATTACAATCGAAAACAATGGTATTGGATACTTGTTAATAGTTCCAAACCCCTTTCAATTTGAAGAAGAAACAGAAAAAAAAGTTTTCACTCATCACTATGTAAGAGAAGATAATATAACCTTGTATGGTTTTTTAAGCTTACTCGAGCGAGATATGTTTGTAAAACTAATTAATGTTAAAGGTTTAGGTCCAAAAGGAGCCTTAGCCATTCTTGCTTCAAGCACTGTAAATGAAATAGCCGATGCAGTCAATAATGCTGATGCCAAATTCTTTACACGTTTTCCAGGCATTGGTTCAAAATCAAGCCAACAAATAGTGCTTGATTTAAAAGGAAAAATAGATTTATCTTCACTTGATGAAACCAAAGGAAAAGCAACAAAAGAATTAGATGAAGTATCTTTGGCTCTTAAAGCTCTTGGTTACAACAATAGTGAAATTAAAAGTGCCTTAAAACAAATTGAATATACAAGTGACACACCGCTTTCTGAACTTGTTAAGATGGCACTTAGAAAAATGCAATAATATTAAATTTACTTTTGGTTATACTTTTTTCAAGTATAACCTTTTTTTAAAATCTGAAGCCTCCCCTATTCTTGCCTTTTCCTTTTTTTACCTTTTGTTGAGGCATGCCAGGAACGCTTTGCCCTTTAGCCACTTTAGAGAGTTCACTTTCATCAAGTCCCATCATCGCTTTCATTTGCACTCTCATTTGATCAAATTGACGAGTTAAATTATTAACTTCTACATATGGTCTTCCAGAACCTCTTGAAATACGTTCTCTACGTGATTGACTTTTTTGAATCAATTCTGGTTTTTTTCTTTCCTCTTCAGTCATAGAGCCAATAATTGCTTCAATATAACTAAATTGCTTATCATCTATATCTATTTTTTTCAATTGTTGACCAAGGCCTGGAATAAGTGATAACAACCCTTTTAAAGATCCCATTCTCTTAATTTTTTTAATTTGATCCAAATAATCATTATAGTTAAAATAACCTTTTTCTAGCTTTTCCATCGTTTTCATCGCATCTGCTTCATCGATGTTTTCACTAGCTTTTTCAATAAGGGTCATTACATCTCCCATGCCGAGTATTCTACTAGCCATTCTTTCTGGATGGAAAACTTCAATTTGATCAAGTTTTTCACCCATACCACAAAATTTAATAGGTATATTGGTCATGTAACGAATTGATAAGGCTGCTCCACCTCTTGTATCACTATCTAATTTTGTTAAAATACATCCTGTAACACCCAAAGCATCATTGAAACTCATCGCTACATTTACAGCATCTTGCCCTGTCATAGCGTCAACAGCCAACAATATTTCTTGTGGTTTAGCAATTTCTTTTATTTCAACTAGTTCTTTCATAAGCGGTTCATCTATTTGAAGACGACCAGCCGTATCGATTATTACAACATTACAATTTTTTGTTTTAGCATATGCCAAACCATTTTTCACAATCATTTGGGGTTTGACCATAATGCCTTGTTCGAACACTTCAATGTTTAATTGTTTTCCAAGTGTTACCAACTGATTAACGGCAGCAGGTCTATAAACATCGGCAGCAATCATTAATGGTCTAGCATTGTAAGTTTTTCTTATGTATTGGGCAAGTTTTCCCGCATGAGTTGTTTTACCACTACCTTGTAAACCTGCTAAAAGTATCACTGTAGTTCCATTTAAATTCATATTTAAAGGTACAGCTTCCTCACCCATTAAATGTTTCAGTTCTTCATTGACTATTTTAAGTACTTGGTCACCTGGGGTTAAAGATTTCATTACTCTTTCACCTAAGGCTTTTTCTTTTACATCATTAATGAATGATTTAACTATTTTATAATTGACATCCGCTTCAAGAAGTGATACACGCACTTCTTTCATCATTTCATCAATATCGTTTTCGTTTATACGTCCTCGCCCTGTTAGACGACGAATTGACATTTGGAGTTTTTCTGACAAACTTTCAAACGGCATAGAACTATTCCTTTCTACTAAACAAAAATTAATTTTTATTTAGTTTTAATTGTTAATAATTTTTCTTATTTCTTCTATTAAAGAAGAGGTATCAGTGCTTTCATATTTTTTTAAAATACTCTCTATTTCCATATTTTTTTTTAGAAATTGTAATTTTTCTTCTAAATCATCTAATGTTTTTTCAACTTTTTTTAAAGCATCAAAAACAGCATTACGGCTCACTGATAGTTCCGCTGATATTTCTGAAAGCGAATAATCATCACCATAATATGCTTCAAAAATTTCTTGCTGACGTTTTGTCAAAAGTGAACCATAATAACCATACAAAATATTATAATGGTTTTTTTTATTTAGAATATCCATCATTATCATTCTCCACAAATAATCCGTAGATATAATCTTCTAAATCAAAATATTCCAAATCATCCATTTTTTCACCAAGACCTACAAACTTAATCGGTATGTTAAGCTTATCGCGCACAGCAAGGACGATACCACCCTTAGCAGTTCCATCAAGTTTAGTTAATACTATGCCACTCACATTAGTTATTTCACTGAAAGCTTCAGCTTGTGATAAACCATTTTGTCCTGTCGTTGCGTCAATTACTAAAAGAACTTCATGAGGAGCGCCTGGTATTTCTTTAGATATTACGCGATGCATTTTCTCAAGTTCTTTCATTAAATTAGCTTTATTTTGTAATCTTCCTGCTGTATCACATAAAAGACAATCATATTTTTCTTTTTTAGCTTTAATTAAAGCATCATATATAACGCTAGAGGGATCACTACCAGAAGGTTTAGTGACAATATCTACACCTAATCTTCCCGCCCATTCTACTAGTTGGTCGATAGCACCAGCTCTAAAAGTATCACCCGCAGCTAATAGAACCTTCTTACCTTCATTTTTTAAACGATAAGCAATTTTAGCAATAGAAGTTGTTTTTCCAACACCATTGACACCAACAAAAAGATAAACAGATGGGCCATCATTGTTTTCTTTTAAATTAGCATCTACGATTTCATTCTTAAGATATAGTTCAAACATTTTATCAACTATTATTGGTTGAAGGTCAATAGGGTTATGAATTCCCTTTACTCTTTCGTCTTCTTTTAATTCTTCAATAAAATCTAGCGTTGTACTAACGCCGATATCTGCCATTATAAATGTGTCGGTCAAATCGTCAAATAAATCTTCGGTTATTTGGTCATATCCAGATAAAACATTTTTTAATTTGGTCAATAAACCATTGCGGGATTTCTTCATCCCTAAGTTATATTTTTCAGCTTTTTTAACTGCTTCACTTGTTTGTTTTTTACGTTTAAAAATATTAAATATACCCATACTTTTAATTCCTTTTCATACATTTATAATATTATAACAAATTTTATTTATTTTTGCACGTTTATTGATACACCAAAAAATAACCCACCTGTTGTGTTACAATTGATGTGAGACTTCTTGAAT
>ULNH01033346.1_pt1 | contig 22268 bp, 23 predicted proteins | sample 1951871 | NCBI WGS metagenome assembly ULNH01 (sample SAMEA4835572, study PRJEB28245) | human gut metagenome | biome: gut microbiome; material: fecal sample | place: Denmark | collected 2008 | reverse complement strand
GTGCTTTTTCGATAAATACCATTGGAAAAATTTTTCAAAAGAAGCATCTTATCCCTACAGTTATTTATACAGGTTCTCCAGATAATTTTTGTAACGCTATTTTAGATAACAGGATTTGTGTTATGCTTGATAATTCACCAACACAATTAATTCTCCCAGCTCCATTAAGTTACTTTAGCTCAATGAAAAACGAAATTGATGCCCCAATTTACTTCAACGTTATTTCTAAAACATTTTTGTTATTATTTTTTATTATAACAATGTTCTTCTTAGGACTATTTGTAGCGATATTTAATTATAACCTCAACAGTTTAACTATAACTGCGATTTCCAATGTCAAAATTTCTGAAAGAGGAACTACTCTATCACTTTTTTTAGAAATCGTTCTCGTTTTAATTTTCTTCGAATTTTTTCGTTATGTCTCATCAAGATCATCAACAAATTATGTTCAAAATATCATTATCATAATTGGAGGTTTGCTTATAGGTCAAAACTTAATGAATGCTGGAATAATAGGATCATTTACTTTACTAATAACCGCTTTATGTTATTTAGCCGCCTTCGCTTATACAAATAATGTCTATTTGATAACATCTATATCTTTATTTAGGTTATTAATTGTTATTGCTTCATATTTTGGGGGGTTAGTCGGATTTTTTATCGCTTCCACCATTACTATTGTATATTTTATATCTCTCAAAACTTTTCACACACCATATTTATATCCTTTTGCACCAACATACATAAATAAAATTAAACATTTTTTCGCGCCAAGAGAAAAAAGAAAGGATGAAAATCATGAAAATTAAGAAAGTATTTTTATTTATTGTTATTTTAATCAATACATTCTGTCTCTCATCATGTGATGACTATTTAGATATTCATGAAATGTGTTTTGTGGCAAGTATGGGATTTGACTATAATATTGAAACTAATGAGTATCATATGTACTTATATATTTTGAACAATTTAAATGTTACTAATTCCCAAAATATTCCTATGGATCCTGAAGTTTTAGGATTTATTGCCGAAGGTTATGGTAATACAATAAATGATTCTTTTGAAATGTTGAAGAATAATTCCGATTTAGTTATTGACCTACATCATATTAAGACATTGATTCTTCATGAAAGTTTTTTTGTTAACAAAAATTTGCACAAATTATTTGATATATTAAGATATTCTCTTCACTTTGATCCAACCTTTGAAATTTATGTTACTGACTCACCGTTAAAAAACGTCTATAGTATTCAAAATATGTCTGAAGTTACTTCTTTTTATACTTTACTAACAGGGGTAAAACAAGGTTCTCAATTTAAAACTGCTACTTATTATGACTTGTGTAACGATTTATTAATCGAGAATTATTCCGGAATGTGTCCGTTAATCACTGTTGTTAATGATGTATTTAGTAAAGAAAAAGAAAACTATCCAACCTTGGCCCATACGGGGTATGCGATATTAAATGACAATTTAGATATTAACATCCTAAAACTTAAACAAATACCTGAAATTGTTTTTGCTTTTCCAATTAGTGATTATACTATCGAGCTAGACAAGACCGTTATTTCAATAAATCACTATAAAGTAAGAAAAAAACTAAAAAATAACACATTAACCTTAACAATCATCGGTGAAATGAAAATTTTAAGAGAATTAACGTATGATGAGGAGTGGGATTCTAAAATAAAAAACTTTTTTGATGAAAAAATTTTAAAATTAAAGCAAGTATGTGACACAAATGATATAGATGTTTTTAATATTAACTATCTTGCTTATCAAAAAAGAATAAAACCTAAGAAAGATTATTATAAAAATATTAAAATCGAAACAAAATACATAATTAACACATATTAAAAATAATCCTTGTATATGCAAGGATTATTTTCTTTTTTTAGGTATTATTATCGATTCTACTAAGTACTCTTCGTCAAAATATGCCTGTGTGGCCTTTAATTCTTCAATAGATAGCTTAATTGTTTTATCAATATATTCAAATAATGACATTTTAGCATCATCTGCTTCTTGAAGATTGTTATTAATACCTTCTAACGAATTGAAGCTTCTTATGACGCTCGCTTTAACTTTTTTTACATATCTATTATACTTATCTATATCGACGGATTTATTTTTTATAGAAAGTAACTCTTTTTTAACTAATTGCGAGAACTCTTTTTCATCAGTTGTCGTACCACTAACCATCATGTATTGGTAAGTTTCAGAAATGGTTGCTTGATAAACTAAGGGACTAGAGACTAGCCCAGTCTTTTTTATTTGTTGATAAAAAGAACTATTATGATCAAATGAATTTTTTAACCAATACGTTAAGTATAACTCTCTTTTTTCTCGATCAACATATGATAATTCTTCTTGTGGTATTCTAATCGCTAGTAGAACTATCGGCATATTTACATCCATTTGTTCTATGATACTCTGCTTTGTTATTTCTTCATTTTCATAATAACGACGGCGTTTAATATCCTCTTTTGAATTACAACGTGAATCTTGATTATCGACAATTGCCTTTAATAAACTATCATAATCAAATTTACCAACAATTATCAATCTCATATTAGATGGTTGATAAAATGTCTTATGGCATAAATCCAGTTTTTCTTTCGTAATTTCCTTAATTGATGATTTTGTGCCAGCAATATCTATACTAATTGGGTGGTTTTTATAAATAAGTTTCAAAGCATTTCTTTTAACCACAGCACTTGGGTTATCAGCATACATCGCACGTTCTTGTTCTATTATATCTTGTTCTTTTTTGACTGATTCTTTTGTATACGCCGCTTCAGATACAAAGTCAAGAAGCGTAATAACCGCCTCGTTCACATTTTCAGTTGTAGAAAACAAATAGACTGTTTCTTCATATGATGTGTAAGCATTAGCATCGGCCCCTAAATCCATTAATTTTTCGGTAGCATCTATACCATCAGCACATTCAAATGTCTTATGTTCCAAAAAATGTGCTATTCCTTCTGGCATTTTAACGTATTCATCCATATTATAGGGAACAAATTCATTATCTATCGAACCATAGTTAACGCTATAAGTTACGTAAGTTGAATTAAATCCTTCCTTATTATATAGATAAACATTTAGTCCATTAGGCAAAATTATATGTTTGTATTCTTCCTCATATTTCGCGCTTTTTTCTTCTTTTATCTTTAGATTTGTATATTTGTTTACCTTTGTTAACGCCATCTTAATTATTCTCCAAATTTCCCTTTAAAAAATATACATTAGACAATTTGAATTTCTTAAAGCTGTTTTTTACATCATCAATACTGACATCATTAATTTTTTTAATTAATAACGATGTGTCATAATAATTATCTTTAAAATCTAATTTTGTTTTCAACTCTAATAATTGATTATATCGTGAATCTTCCGCTTGTTGTAAATCACTAATTAATGATTTTTTAATTTTGTTAAACATATCAAGGGTTTTATCATCTTCATTTATATTTTGATATTTTTTTAATACATCCAATATCAATTTTTTGCATAAAGGATAGTTGGATTGATCAATTCCTGCAACTACAACAACAGAACCATTAAGAGCATTATAGGAACTACTTATCGAATAGGCTAACCCATATTCTTCTCTAATTATTTGGAATAAAGCTGAATTAAAATATCCTCCAAACATTCCATTAGCAACTAATATTGAAGGATAATCTGTTTCATATAAGTATGTATCTACAAAAAAGCCCATCGATATAACCGATTGACTTGTTTGTACTTCATCAATGGTTTCTTCAAATGCCAAATTGAAATCTTGCTTTCTTTTACTTGAATCTATCGGTAATAACTTAAGATTAACGCCTTCTTTTATGTTATTAGAAAGTCGCAAAAGATCTTTTTTTAATTGTTCATTGGAAATATTCCCCATAACAATATAATACTTTTCAGAATTTTTTAACATTTCTACATAAAAAGTATAAAGGTCATCAGCAAAAATTTTATTAATGGCTTCTTTATCATCAGCTAGTAATATTTCTGTAGGAGTATCTTTATACATAAGATGTAATAATTTCACATATGCATAAAGCATTTTATTGTTATAAATATCTGCAATATTGTTTATCATTGATCTTTTTTCTATTTCTAAGTCTTCCGGATCAAAAGATAGTACCCCATTTTCATTTATAAGATAAGGATTCATTACTACTTCTTCTAAAACTTGGATAGCTTCTTTTTCAATATCAAGTCCTTCACAAAACTTTCTATTTAAGAAAATAACCCGGAACATTATGGTCAATATTTCACCACTTCCATAGCATTCCACACTTATCTTACTATCATATAAGTCACTCAAATAATCTGCGAATTTCTCAGGGGAATTATACTTTTTTGTTTTTTTAGATAACATTCTTGACAGCATTTGTCCATAGAGATAATTATTTTTAGAAAGTTTTAACGTAAATGCAAGAGAAATACTAGTAGTCTTAAATTGGGGCGTATTAAAGTAATATATAGGAATATTTTTTATATCGTCTTTTATGTAATTCACCTTTAACACCTCACTATATTATTAACATTTTATGAATAAAATATGTAAAAAGGAAAATAGGTCTGCTTAACAAAAACCTTGTTTTACAAACCTATCAATTTATTATAGTTTAATTGCTGTCTCCAAAGCTAAATTCATCATTTGTTCAAACGCAAATTGACGTTCCTTGGCAGTTGTTGCTTCATGTGTGACAAGAGAGTCTGATACAGTTAGTAAGCAAGCAGCATTTTTTCCTAAGATTCTAGCATTATGGAATAATGCGAAAGATTCCATTTCAACAGCAAGGCAATGCTTGCGGTTAAACAAATCTTCGTGAACTGATCCATGTTGATGATAAAAAACATCTGAAGAATGAATTGTACCAATATGAATATTAATATCTAATTCATTAGCAGTTTTTTTAATAACATCATTCAACTTTTTAGAACTAGGAAGTTGATCAGATAGTTCACCACTTTGTGATAAGGCATAACTAGATTCACTATAAGCATCTTTAGCCAAAATTACATCATATAATTTTAAGTCAGGTGAATATGCTCCACAAGAACCAATTCTAATAATGTTTTCAACATTATAGTGAGAGAATAATTCATATGAGTAAATACCTATACTAGGCATTCCCATACCACTTCCCATGACAGACACTTTTTTACCTTTATATGTACCAGTATATCCGTACATTCCACGTACTTGATTAAACAAAACAGGATTTTCCAAGAATTTCTCAGCAATATACTTAGCTCTTAGGGGGTCACCAGGCATAAGTACAGTTTTCGCAATAACATTTTCTTCTGTTACTTCAATGTGTGGTGTAGCTTCAATCATTTTTATTACCTCTACTTTCCCATTCATTCATTATTTGCACGCCAGCACTAGCACCAATTCTCGTTGCACCGGCTTTTACAAAAGCTTCAACATCACTTAGGGTTTTAATACCGCCACTTGCTTTTACACCCATATCGTCTTTAACAGTATTACGCATAGTTACAATATCACTTACTAATGCACCACCTGTACCAAAGCCAGTCGATGTTTTTACAAAAGTAGCTTTAGCACGTTTAGCAGCTAAGCAACATGCAACTTTTTCATCTTCTGTTAAATAACATGTTTCAATTATTACTTTTACACAACGGCCACCAGCTGCAGCAACAACACCCTTAATTTCATCTTCAAGGTATTTATAATCATGTTCCTTCGCTTTACCGATGTTTATTACCATATCAATTTCATCAGCACCATTTTTAACGGCATCAAGGGTTTCTAACACCTTAATTTCTTTTGTGTTTGCTCCTAAAGGAAAACCAATTACAGTGCAAACAAGTATGTCGCTACCTGACAATATTTCAGATGCTAAAGCAACATTAGCGGGGTTAACACATACGCTTTTAAAGTTGTAATCTAGAGCTTCTTTGCAGAGTTTACGAATATCAGCACTTGTCACAACTGCTTTTAAAGCTGTATGATCAATCAATTTATTAATATTTTCCATAATTATTACCTACTTTTCAATCAAATCAATTATTCTAATTTCTTTAAAACGGCTACTTGCTACATTCTCTTTACGAAGCTTACGCATATTAGCCTTAACTTTTCTAATGCCCCTACCATTCAATAAAAGAACGCGAACTTTATCAATAAAATTACGTGGTTCATACATGTAACGCTCATTATATTTCATAAAAAGATTAGCAGGCACAATTGTAATAAAATCATCTTCTTCAACATGTACGTAATCTAAATTAGGTGGGAAAAACATCGGTGTATCAACGCGATAAGAAATGCTTAATTTCACTTCATTTGTTTCTGTATCCAAAAGAACGATATAAGGATTAGCAATTGCATCAGCATTTACTTTAGTAGAAAGATAAGGAATCATTTGTTGATAATTACAAATTTCTACTAATTTATCACGATCATAATAATATACATCGATATCAGGATGAGTTTCTAGGTAAATATTTCTTTCTTTAGCAATATATGTCATCAAATTAGCCATATTGAATGGTTCTATATCGCTTACACCATTACTGCCATTATGATAATAAACCTCAAGTTCAAACATTTGGCATAGTTTCATTACAAAAACTAGTATGTTGCGGCTTACAACCTCAGGAAGTAAGATTGGTATTTCCACTAACAAATTTATATTATAAAAATTAGGATTGAGAGTGTAAATACTAGTTACTCTAGAACGCTTTGTTATAAGAAAATGATATGGGAAATCAAAATTTTGATCTGTGCAAATCATTTCAACACTATCATCGTTGTAATAGATTTTGCAGTTATCTAGTTCATCAAAATAACATATTAATTTTTCGTAATCGATTCGTTCTAAACTACGATTACGGAAAAAATGAATAGTACTAGACATTTTAATCTCCTTTCAGATTTTATTTTTCATTTACTATGTTATGACAACGATCACATAGTTCGTCTTCACCGATGTGATCCACTACTTGCCAACATCTACTGCATGTTTCACCTTTGGCAGGTGATACTTTAATAATACCCGATTCATATTCTGTTCCACCTTCAATTTCAGATACAACTTCAAATTTTGAAACTATGAAGACTTGAGCAAAATTCAAATCAAGTGATCCTATCAACTTACTTACTTGTGGTGTAGGTACGATTAAGACATCAGCTACCATACTTTTACCTATTACTTTATCGTTTCTAGCTGCTTCTAAAGCTTTCAAAACATCGCTTCTTAATGTCATAAATCCCGCATACTTAGTTAACAGTTCAGCAGCGTTAGGATTTGTAACAGCGTGAGGCATATCACATAAATAAACTGATTCTAGTTCATGGTGTGGTAAATGTTGATATACTTCTTCAGCAGTATGTGGCAATAAAGGTGTAACTAAAGTAACCAAAGCCATCATAACATCATATATTACAGTTTGAATTGAGCGACGAGCTACTGAATCAGCTTTTTCAATATACAAAATATCTTTTGTGAAATCTAAATAGAAAGAAGATAAATCATTTGTCATAAATGTTAAAATAGTACGATAAACTTCATCAAAAGCATAATTATTATAAGCTTTATGAACTTTTTCAATTATTTGATTTAATCTACAAACCATATATTGATCAACTTCACCTAAATTTTGATATTCAACACGATTTACAGTATTGTCATAATCAAAAAGGTTACCTAACATGAAACGGAATGTATTACGTATTTTACGATATGATTCACTGATTTGTGTTAAGATTTCCTTAGAAATTCTAAAGTCAGATTGATAGGCAACGCTAGATGCCCATAATCTTAAAATATCAGCACCTGATTCTTTACAAATATTCAAAGGGTCAATTGTATTTCCTAAAGATTTACTCATTTTACGCCCTTCGCCATCTAGTGAAAAGCCATGAGTAATAACTGTTTTATATGGAGCTTTCCCTGTCATAGCGACACCAGTTGAAATACTCGAATTGAACCAACCACGATATTGGTCAGCACCTTCAAGGTAAACATCTGCTGGATATACGTTATAGTTTTTAACCATTGCAGCTTGATGACTAGTTCCTGAGTCAAACCATACATCCATAATGTCAGTTTCTTTTGTAAAAATTCCATTTGGGCTATGAGGATTTGTAAAGCCTTCTGGTAATAACTCCTTAGCGTCTTTTTCAAACCAAACGTTGGAACCATATTTTTCAAATAAATCAGCAATATGACTGATTACATTTTCATCAAGTATTGCATAACCATCTTCGGCATAGAATACAGGAATTGGTACACCCCATACTCTTTGACGAGATATGCACCAATCTTCACGGTACTTAATCATATTCGAAATGCGTACTTCACCCCAACTTGGAACCCAATTTACACCTTTAATGGCTTCTAGAATATCAGCCTTTATGGCTTCAATCGAAGCGAACCATTGTGGAGTAGCTCTAAATATAATAGGTTTTTTAGTACGCCAATCATGAGGATAGCTATGTACAATAAATGATAGCTTTAATAATGCTCCCACTTCTTCTAATCTTGCAACAACAGCTTTGTTACATTCCTCATATGTCAAACCTTCAAATTCACCTGCTTCACTAGTCATGCGACCTTTTGAATCAACAGGGCAAAGAATTTCTAGACCATATTTTTTACCAACAATAAAGTCATCTTCACCATGACCTGGTGCTGTATGAACTAAACCAGTACCTGCATCCAAAGTAACGTGGTCACCGAGAATAACGGGAGAGATTCGGTCATATAATGGATGCTTATATGTTATGCCTTCAAGTGAAGTACCATCAATTTCTTTTATAACATCACATTCTGTGCAGCCAATTGCTTCCATAAATTGTGATAATAATTCCTTAGCTACAACAAAGAAACGATTGTTAACGTTAACTACTAGATATACTATTTTAGGACCTGCACAAATTGCTAAATTAGCAGGAATAGTCCAAGGAGTAGTTGTCCAAATAACTAATTCACAATCATTTGAAAGAATATTTTTCCCATCAACGACTTTAAAAGCCACAAAAATTGCAGGACTTTTTATATCATGATACTCAACTTCTGCTTCAGCAAGAGCAGTTTCTGAAGATGGTGACCAATATACTGGTTTTAATCCTTTAAAAATTAAACCTTTCTTAACCATTTCATTGAATACTCGTATTTGAGTTGCTTCATATTCCTTTTCTAAAGTTATGTATGGGTGATCCCAATCGCCTAAAATACCTAAGCGTTTGAATCCTTGTTTTTGAATTTCAACTTGTTCAAGAGCATATTTTTCACACAAACGTCTGAAATCACCAACACTCATTTCTTTGCGATTAATTTTTTTATTTTTTGTTAATGCTGTTTCAATTGGTAATCCATGAGTATCCCAACCTGGTTGATATGGTGAATAATATCCGTTCATTGATTTATAGCGGATTAAGAAATCTTTAAGTATTTTATTCATTGCATGGCCTAAATGGATACTTCCATTTGCATATGGAGGTCCATCATGCAAGAAGAATGTTTGCTTTCCTTCATTTTTCTTTAACACTTTTTCATAAATATGATGTTCTTCCCAAAATGCTTGAATAGGTAATTCGTTAACTCCAAGATTACCACGCATTGGAAAATCCGTTTTCATCATCAAAAGTGTGTCTTTATAGTCTTTCATATTTCCTCCTAGTGCCAACGTTTTATTTGTAAAATGAGGCGTTCTTTTTTTGTCTGTCCTAAATTATTAATGATTTGAATTCTTCCATATTTTCTAATGCTTATCAAATCATTGCATTTTACTAGGTAATGATTATTTTCACATATTCTATGATTTACTAATATCATTTTACTAGTTATTTTTTCTGTGGCATCATTACGTGATATTTTCATACAAGCTGCAAGCACTGCATCAAGTCGCATACTTGAAGTAATGATTTTATCCGTTATCCCTTCTTGAAGGGGAATATTTTTTACTTCTTCAGGTGTTAAAATGTTGATATTTACATTACAGCGATTTATACATTTTAATTCTGTTTTAAAATATGGAGCAAGTTGATTAGTAGTAGCAAAATAAATAATTCCTTCTTTTTCATTATTATTATCAAACACGATATCTCCTATCATTTCACGTTTGATACCTAAAGAAATAACTGTTCCTAAAACTTGTCGATGATTAATTTCTCCATATCTTTTATCATAATTAATTCTACATATTGAAATTTCAAATTCACTTGCATCATCAATTCCAATTAAAGCTCTTTTTCTTTCAGCTTCCAAAAAGCCACCATCAAATGCTACATTATATTTTTTCTTGATTGCAGTAAGCAAATCACTACACTCAGCTTCATCTAAAAAATTCGTTAAAAGCGTATTTTCGAAGTCATCATCAAAATTTCTCACTGCATTGTTATAATATGTTATTTTTTTATTCATTATTGGAGTGACGTTCAATAATATACTGTTTTAAAGTTCCATCTTCGTAGGATGCCCCAGATGCAAATAAGAATGTTTTTACACCTGTTTTGTGAACTTCACCATTTAAAGCATAAACGACACCTGCTAAAAATGTTAACATATAATTGGCATCATCCAAAGATAGTTTTTCAAAATTTGCGAGTAAGGCTCTATCATCTTTTAAAATGCTCGCTAAATCAAGTAATTCATCTTTACTAGCTACTATTACATTGCGTAATCTTTCGAATGATGTCAATAAGTATTCCTTATTTTGCTCTTTGTTTTTCTTTCTAAACAACATTATTATTTCCTTCCTTAATTATTTAAACAAGATACGACCTAGTCTTAACATTGTTGAACCATTTTTTAGAGCTATTTTGTAATCATTACTCATTCCCATTGATAATTCTTTACATGGGGCATTTTTTAAATTTAAAGCTTGTACTTCACTTCTCAAACTATTCATCATTTTGAAATAACTATCTAAAAGTTCTTCGTCAAAAGTAAATTTCGCAATACACATCAAGCCAACTACTTCAATGTTTTCATATTTAGCAAGGCTTTTTATGAATGGTATCGTTTTAGTTTCATCAAGACCTGATTTATTTGGTTCTGACGATACATTGACTTGAACAAAACATTTTAAAGGGGTTTTTCTTCTCTTGTTAATTTCACTAGCTAAAGAGATACTATCCAAAGAATGTAGGTAATCTATTTTGTCAATTATGCTTCTTACTTTTCTTGTTTGTAAAACTCCAAAAAAATGCCATATGACATTTTCGTCTTTCAATGCTTCATATTTTTCTAAGAATGTATCAACGCGATTTTCACCAATCTCGTTAATTCCCGCATCAATAATTTCTTTTGTCCCTACTATATCAGTGTATTTGGTAGCCGCTATTACTCTAACATTTGGATAATTTTTTAGTTCTTCTTTAATTTTTACAACTTGTTCTTTTACACTCATAGTCATACCTCTAGTCTCTTTGTGCTTTATAATTCTTTCTTATTATATCATAACTACACTTTTTTTGCAATGAAAAAGATAGCCTTTATAAAGCACAAAAACTAAAAAAAGACTGTTGAATTAACTCAGCAGTCGTTATTAAACTAATTTTCTTCTTTTATCGAATAAGCGATATAAGTTAAATGGTCAGCAACTCTTTCTAGGTTACTAACAAGATTAATGAAAACACCACTATTTTGAGGTTTACATTTACCTTCATTTAAACGTTTGATGTGTTCATCAATTAATTTGTTGCGCATTTCATCAATTTCTTCTTCCACTTTATCAATTTTAGGAAGCAACTCCAAATTTTTATCTCGATATGCTTCTATCGCAAGTTTATAAAGCATTTTTACTTTTTCAAACATATCTTTAATTTCAACCATTACTTGATCAGAAAATTCCAAGTTTTCTTTAATGGTTGAATTTGTATATTTAAGAACATTATCTGCTACTTCACTAATTCTCATTAGGTCAGCTAAAGTGTGATGTAGGTTAGAAATTGTAACCTCATCATTTAAAGTTAAGCTATGGTAAGAAACCTGAACTAAATAATTGATAATTTGACGATTCATTTCGTTTACGACATCAATATCATTTCTTACTTTTTCTTCGTTACTGTTGTCAATTTTTAAGAAACCATCCATTGCAATTTGTAATGTCTCTATTGATTCATCACCCATGCGAATACATTCTTTACGAAGTTGTTCAATAGCAACAGCTGGTCTACTTAATAAACGTTCATCCATATAGATTATTTCTCGTTTATTCTTTTCCTTATCTTTAACAATAACTGAAGATAGTTTAACAAATAGATTTGTGAAAGGAATAAAAATCAATGTACAAACTACGTTAAAGAATGTATGGAACATTGCAATTTGTGTTTCTGGAAGTGAGAACCATTTTTGAAAAGTAACTTCTGCAAAACGAGGAAAACATAATAACATTATAAAGAAAATTACCGAACCAAATACATTGAACATTAAATGAATTACACTAGCCCGTTTAGCATTTGGATGCGTACCAATAGCGGCTAATAATGCCGTTAAACATGTTCCAATGTTAGTACCAAGAATTACATAGAAAATAGAATTTCCGCCATTACCAATAACTATGCCCGATCCTGCTAGAGAAATTAAAATAGCTGTAACACCTGAAGAACTTTGTAAAATGATTGTTACAATTATTCCCAATAAAAGTAGTAAGAAAGGATTAGAAATGCTCTTGAAAACATTCATAACAGCTTCATTATTACTTACACCAGCCATTGAATTAGACATAAATTGTAAGCCTAAAAATATAATACCTAAACCAGCAAAAATTAAGCCGATAGTTTTTACACGATCTCTTTTAAAGATGATATTTATTAACATCCCTATGAAAACAAAGACAATTGCGTATGTCGTAAAACTTTCTACTCCTAAAGCAACTATTTGAGCTGTTATCGTGGTACCGATATTCGCTCCCATAATGACAGCAGTCGCTTGAGCAAGGTTCATAAGCCCTGCATTTACAAAACCAACAACCATAACAGTCGTCGCAGTTGAGCTTTGGATTATAGCAGTTACAAGTACACCTATACCCAAACATACAAATCTGTTTTTTGAAATTTTATTAAATATCTTTTTCAACCCTGTATTAGCTATTTTTTCGATGTTTTCTGATAGAATTTTAAAGCCTAATAGAAAGGTTCCAATTCCTGCTAACAATTGAAATATTTTTGTTAAGTCCATAATTTCCTCGCCTATTTTTTAGTTTATTTCTTGAACAATTCTCGCCTTTATGTTATAATTTTTATATGCGCACGTGGCCTAATGGATAAGGTATCAGGTTCCGATCCTGCTGATGGGAGTTCGATTCTCTCCGTGCGCGCCATTTTTTTTAGTTAAGATTTACCTTGCTAAATTAAAGATATTAATGATATCATTAACATCTAAATCCTTAATACCTAATACTTTTTTAGTATTATTACAAGTGGCATTATTAGCCATTGCCTCAAAATTATCGCTTTCTATCATAAGTTCTGCAAGCGTTGTAGGCATCCCAATCTCCTTAAAGAATGATTGTAATTTCGTAATTCCTTCAAAGGCTACTTCTAGTGTAGTCTTTTTATTTTTTTCTACTTCCAAAACTTCAACAGCAAATTTTGCAAATAGTTCTGGAAAATCCTGATAAACATATTTAGCCCATGCTGGAAATAACACTGATAACCCCGCTCCATGAGCTACATTATCATACATACCGCTAAGTTCATGTTCTAATTTATGTACAGTAAAATACATTTTTGCACCTAATCCTGTTAATCCATTGTGCGAAAAACTGCTAGCTAGCATTAAAGTAGCTCTAGCATCATAATTATTTGGTTCATCAATAGCTATTTTGGCTTTTTGCATCACACTTTTAATGAGACCTGCACCAAGATTTTGAGGTAATGCAATACCCGTAGTGTCAGTTAAATAACGTTCCATCGTGTGCATCATAATATCGACAATACCGCATCCTGTTTGAAATTTACCAACAGAATAAGTTAACTCTGGGTTCATAACCGCAAATTTTGGTCTTATTAAATCGCTATTAAAACCTCTTTTCAAATTTAATTCAGGGTTACTTAAAACGCACGAATTGCTAAGTTCACTACCAGCAGCACTTATCGTCAAGATTACTCCTAAGGGAAGTGCTCCCTTCACTGTTTCCTTTTGAGTAGAATAGTCCCAAATATCTATACCGCTAAAGGCACTAACTGCTATACCTTTGGCAGAATCAATGACGGAACCGCCACCTACTGCTAAAATGAATGGTATTTTATTGCTTTTTACGATTTCTACTCCTTGTCTAACCAACGAGATTTTAGGATTAGGCTCTACTCCTCCTAATTCATAATACTCAATATTATGTTTATTAAAGGATGAAATAATCATATCATATAGTCCCGTTTTTTTAATGGAATTTTTTCCGTAATGAAATAAAACTTTGTTGATGCCTGCGCTTTTTAAGATTAAGCCAATTTCTTTTTCTCTATCTTTACCAAAATATATTTTTGTAGGACTAACGAAATCAAAATTTATCATAATACTACCTATTTTATTCTTCTTATAGATTTTATTTCAACAGGTGGAGTTGGAAAATCTGTTAATCCTCCACCAATATTAGTAGTTTCACTTTTACTTATAGCTAAAATTACTTGAATGCTTTCCGAATCAATAGCTTTTCCAAAAGCGGCGTATTGTCCATCTAAATGTGGCGTAGTTGCCGAACAGATGAAAAATTGTGATGAAGCACTATTCATATTAGATGTTCTGGCCATAGAAATAACCCCTAACTCATGCTTCAAATTATTTTCAACACCATTAGCGCTAAATTCACCTTTTATGGAATCAACCGTATCTTTTTCTTTCACGTAGTTGTTTTCAATATAATATCCACCTGCTTGAATCATAAAATTATCTATTACGCGGTGAAAGCATACACCATCGTAATACTTCTTCTCAACTAATTTAACAAAATTACTAACTGAAATTGGAGCTATTTCAGGATATAGTTCCAATGTAATTTTTGATTCATCTTTAAGAGTTATACATACAACTGGATTTTCTTTGAATTCCATCATATCTTCATTTTTATTTGCGCACCCCATAAGCATACATCCTCCTATTATAATTAAAAATATTTTGAAAAAATTAATTTTTTTCTTAATCATCAAAATCACCCATTGTTAAGTAGTCATTACCATTTGTTGTATATTTTACGACTTTTGCATATACTAAATTATCATCTTCAATACCATCAAGATGTAAGACATCGACAACTTCAGCGCACATTTCACATACCGAATTTTTAATTGTATATGCCATTCCAAATTCGTGTAAAGAAACATCTTTTAATTTATCAAATTTCGTGCTATGTGTTTCACCAATTTGTGCTGCTATATCCTTTTGTGCTTTACTTAAAACACTTACGCCAATCAAATCACCTTTAGAAATTGCTTGTCCTGTTTCACTTTGTGATCCTAGTAGTAATACAATATAATCATAACCAACTTGTGTGGCCCATGCAACAGTCATTGCGTAACGTTGGTTATTTTTTTCAAACGCTACAATACTAACATTATTATTAAATGGTCTAAAACTCATAATACTTCCCCTTTACTTTTTATTCATCATATTATAACACATTTATAGAACAAATATTTGAATTTTACATAAAAAACTCCCTTTTTTACCCTATTTTAAATTTAAAGTGGTCCTTTTTTTAGGACCACACTATATTTTGTTTATTAATGTTTTTTATTTAAAATGATTTTATGTTTTATATCCCAAAGTTTTTGTGATAGGTCAACATAATATCCATGAGGATTGTCAAATCTTTTTACTTCTTCCCACAAGCGATTGATTTGTCTTTTACAGTAGGCACGACTTTCTTCAATGGTAGGAATATTGTAAACTAGTTTACCATTTTTAAAAATAGGTACTTGCAACTCTTCCACATAATAATTTGTTAGAGTTTTACGTTTCCATGTGCATTCTGGATCAAAAATTTCATAGGTATCAATAGTTATTTCTTCATCGTATACGCATATTAAATCTGCCATTGCCATATCGGTAGTTTTATCATAAAATCTATACACTTTTTTGAAATGTGGATTAGTAATTTTGCCAGGATTTTCACTTATTTTCATTTTTGGTACAATTTTGCCATCTTCTTCTATCGCCGCAAGTTTATAAACGCCATCAAATACAGGGCTAGATTTAGATGTTATTAAACGCTCTCCAACTCCAAATGAGTCTATACAAGCTCCTTGGGATATCAACTCTGCTATCAAATGTTCATCTAAACTATTAGAAACACAAATCGTAACAAAATCTAACCCTGCTTTATCTAATAATTTTCTTGTTTCTTTTGATAAATAGGCAATATCGCCGGAATCAATTCTTACACCTGCTTTTTTTATACCTAGTGGCAGCAACTCTTCTTTTATAACTTTTATGGCATTAGGAACGCCACTTTTTAAAACATTATAAGTGTCAACTAACAAAACTACATTGTCAGGATATAATTTAACGTATGCTTTAAACGCTTCGTATTCGGTTGGAAAAGCTTGGACCCATGAGTGAGCCATAGTTCCCAACGCTTTTACACCAAACCATTCATCGCATGTTACGCATGATGTACCACTAGCACCTGCAATATATGCCGCTCTTGGGCCTAAGATTGCGGCTGAAGGGCCTTGAGCACGTCTAGCTCCAAATTCCATAACCGGTCTTGTACCTGCGGCTTTTACAATTCGTGCCGTTTTAGTAGCAATCAATGATTGATGATTAATTGTTAATAGTAAAAATGTTTCTAGTATTTGCGCTTCAATGATATTGGCTCTGACTGTTACAATTGGTTCATTAGGAAAAATTATATTGCCTTCTTCAAAAGCATAAATATCACCAGTAAAATGAAATTCTTTTAAATAATTAAGAAATCCTTCACTAAATGAATTAAGTCCTCGCAAATATTCAATGTCTTCATTTGAAAAGTGAAGATTTTCAATATATTCAATTAATTGTTTCAATCCTGCAAACACTGCAAAACCTGCATTATCCGGATTAGTACGATAGAACATATCAAAATAAACGATTTTATCTTGCATACCTAATTCATAGTAGCCATTTGCCATTGTTAATTCATAAAAATCACATAAAGTCGTGTAATTATTTAAATCTTTTAAGTATCTTTTTGTTGCCATTTTATTCTCCTATAACATCAACGTGTAAACTTTTTAAGATATCGAACGTTTCTTCATTTAGTTTTTCATCGAAAGAAGCGGTCGCATTTTTATCAACAACTATTCTAGCATTTGGCAAAGCCGATTTTACCATAACAGCATTACTTATCACACATATGTTGGAAACCAATCCACATATTTCTACTTCCTCATAAGCTTTATCTTTCAAATAGTTGGCTAGTTCAAGGGATGGAAAAGTATTTTTTAAAAAGACTTTATCAGCTTTATTTAAGTATTCTTTAACCTTCCCATATACTTCCCAACCAAATGTTCCTTCAATGCAGTGAGAAACAGGAAGTTTTTTTCCTTCTAAAGTATTCGTTAAATAATCGTTTTGATGTGTATCTAATGTAAAAATAACATGGTGATACGCTTTAATTTTCTCTACAATGTTATTTTCAATCTCTAATGCTTTAGAAAAACCTAAAGAACCAATAACAAAATCATTTTGATAATCAACAACAATTAATAGTTTCATAATTATTACCTCGATACTATTATACACTTTTTTCTTTATTTTGCAAAAAATAAGCCATTAAGATCTTAATGGCCTACAAAAATTACTATATAATTTAACAGTAACATCAACTGTATTATTACTTGAATAGTTATTTTACATCTTTTTAAAAGAAGTCGATTATTGAGATTTGGAGATGTTTGATAACAAAATAATAAGTTCTTTTTTATTTGAACAATATAATCATGATATAAATTATAACTACTAGGCATATTCCCTCCAATTGACAAATTTTTCACTTATTAGTATTATATCAGAAAATTTTGTCAATATAAAGCAAATGTCATTTTTTTTTGCTTTTATGAGGAATATTTCTTCAAATTTTGCTTTTTATATCCTTTTTATCAAGCGAATAATTCCTATTTTAGCAAAGATTTGTTCATGATGCTAACAACTTTTATGCTAATTCTAAATAAAAAGATTTTAGAAATTTCTTCATGATTTTAATTCGCTTTTTAGCAAGCTTTTTCCCAGTTTTTGTATGCATTAAACTAGGTAATTTAAGTAGTTTATCATAAAAATGGCTCAATGAAGTATTGGTGCTTTTATTAAAAGTTATTTTTTTATTTTCTTTGAGAAGATTTTTTTCTTCATAAAAAGGGCGCCCTTTACTTGTTCCATAAGCGATACATCTAATGATTCCTATTGAACCTAAAGCATCCAAACGATCAGCATCTCTTACAATTTGAGCATTTAAACTTCTTAAAGCGGGGTTATTTCCTTCTCGATATGATATCGTGTGAACAATATCAAGTATTTCAGTAATTTCATTTTGTTTAAAACCAACTTCACTTAAAACAGCAGTAATCTTTTCTGATTGCCATACTAAGTCTACAAAAAGTTTATGATCTGCTACATCATGAACAAGTGAAGCAGCCAAGATTATATCTTCGTTTATATTTTCGCTATGTTCTTCTTTTATTATTGTCATTGCATTATGCATAACGCGCATCGCATGGGAAATATCATGCCCTGTTACATCTTGTGCAAGTTCTTTTTCTACAAATTCTTCTAAAATTTTAACCTTGGTATTATCCATTTTATGCCTCCTAATGATTGATATAACATATCCTTTCTATAGCTACTAATTTCCATTTTTGATGTACAAATCTTAAAAAAGCTTGGTGATTTCCTGTAAAATGGTTCATGATTTTCTTTAGTACCAAGTCATCCATTTCTGCATTATCACTGGTCGATGGGATAAATAGTAATGTATCTTCTTTATCTAAATAAAAACATGCAATATACCTACCATCACGATGCACATAATATATGTAGGAATTATTCTCTATGTTTTGTTCCCATATTCCTCTTGTATTTTTAACACTTAAAAAAGCACTACTAGTTTTCAAGAATTGATTAAATCTATTTTTATTAATTAAAGCTATTAAGTCTTTTATTTTAGGACTATTCACAACCATTACAACACCCCCTAGTCACGTGTTATAATTCTATCATATTTTTAAAAGTATTGCTGTCAAAATGGTTATTTATCATAAGACAATTTTCGACATATTATTTAAATCTATAAGAAAAGTCAAATGATCTTAGCATTTGACTATTTTATTTTAATATGGCGAGATCTGCTAATTTATAATCCAAGACTTTAGATAATTCCGAAAGAGAAATTTCTATTTGTAATCCTATTTTACCACCACTAAAAATGATAGTTTCACACCCTGTAATAGAACTATCTATGTATGTTGAAAAAAATTTTTTCATTCCTAATGGGGAACACCCTCCATGAACATAACCAGTAAGTGGGTATAATTCACTTTGTTTAATCATGCTGATACTCTTTTCTCCAACTACTTTTGCAGCTTTTTTTAAATCTAATTCTTCATAAACAGGGACTAAAAAAACATAATTGTGATTGGATGCCCCAACCGTCACTAAAGTTTTAAATACATTGATAGGATTTTTACCTAAAACACTTGCTACTTCCATTCCTGAAAGTGCTTTATCTGTGTCGTATTTATATACTGAATATTTTAGTTTTTTCTGTGACAAAAATCTTATGGCATTAGTTTTTTCATCAATTGATTTCATTTTTATTCATCTCATTATTTTCAATATCAAAATTTGTATTTTTCTTTAAAAAATATGTGATTATGTCTTTTCTTGTCACAATACCAATAAATTTATTTCGATCATCAACAACAGGAACGAAATTTTGTGTAGTTGCTTTAAGGATTAAATCATCTATGGCAGCATTAACATCAATTGGATTATTATCTCTTAAACGATTTATGTCCGATATTTTAATATCTTCGGACTTTTTTAAGCTGAAATCTTGATGATTCTTAATTTCAAATAGGATATCACCTTCTGAAAGCGTTCCAACATAATCTCCTTCATGGTTTATAATTGGTATCGATGTGTAGCGATGAAATTCCATTTTTTCCATTGCTTGTCTTATTGTATAATCATCGTATATATAAATGACTTGTTGTTTGGGTTTTAAAAAAAATAAAATATTCATTTTTTCCTCCTTTAAAAATTACTTAAGAATTTTTCTTATAATCCAAAATTGAAAACATTTTGGCATTTTGCTTAATAGCTTTAAATACTTATTACAGTTGAGACTATAAGCAAATTTAGGGTGCTTACACTCGAGGATATTGATTACTTTTTTGGCTATTTTTTTAGGTTCAACGTTAGCAGTTTCTACTTTATCGACTATGTTTTTAAACCTTTCAGCATTACAAGTATATAATTTCGTTTTATTACAAAACTCTTCTAAACTTTTTGTTGATGAAGCAAGCATATTGGTTTTGACAGCACCCGCTCTAATTACTGATACATCTATACCTAATAATTGTAATTCCATCCGCAAAGAAAAACAATACTTATCTAAGGCAGATTTTGTTATTCCATATATACCTGTAAATGGTAAGGGATCAGTCGTAGCTAGTTCACTCGTTATCGTAATGACTCTACTCCCTTTTTGTAAGAGTGGCATAAAAGTTTTGTTGATTAAATAGGCGCCAAAAAAATTTACTTTAAAGATTTTTTCTATTTTTGGATATTCGATTTCAACCAAGGAGTCCATTAAATATATTCCCGCAAAATGAATAATAGCATCTAATTTATTAGTTATGGAACAAATTTTGTCATATGCCTTTTTGACGCTTTCTTCATCAGTAACATCACATTCAAGATTTGTAACATTCAAATTTGTTTCTTGATAAATACTTTTATCGAGTGCAATTACGTAATATCCATTATTGTTAAGCGCATTTACAGTTTCCTTTCCCATTCCTCCTGAAGCTCCTGTGACGGCAACATATTTCATATAAAGCACCTCTTCTAGTAATATTATACATTATTGAATGATTTTTTTCAAGAATAATAATTGAAACAAAAAAACTTGTCTGATTATCTTGTGATATTTTCAAAGTAGTTATCTTTTGATATTTACAATTTTATACATTATTTCTCTATGTTATATAATCTTTCACATGGAGGTACTTTATATGAAGAAGGTAGAATTAACTAAATATGAAATTATAAAAAGATTTGTTAATAATAAGTGCACTAATTATAAAAACTTGGCACTTCAATTGAATTCATCTCTTAAAACCGCTTATAACCTTGTATCAAAATACAAGCTTAAAGGTAAAATTGCTTTCAGTCATAGAAATCATAATAGAAAACCTTCCAATACTAAATCAGAAGAGTTTTGTAATAATATTATTTCTATCTATGAAACTATGAATTGTGATATTAATTTTAAAAACTCTTTAGTAATTTTAAAAAGAGATTACAATATTAAGGTATCTTACAACTTCTTATACACTCTCTTTATCAAACGTGCTCTTATTTCTCCTAAAGCTCATAAAGAAACTAAGAAGAAATATCGTCAAAAAATCAAATTCAAATTAGTTAATAAACTTTCTCTTTCAAAAAAAGAACAAATAATTGTTGCTGATCACTTGTTAGACTCTTTCGATGCTCATCCTAGAAAGGAAAGATCAAAATACTTTGGTGAACTTCTTCAAATGGATGTTTCTTTTCACTTATGGTTTGGTAATTTTAAATCTACACTTCACGCTGCTATTGATGATGCTACAGGTAAAATTGTTGGTGCTTTTTTTGACCTTCAAGAAACTCTTAATGGTTATTATCATATCACTAAGCAATTCCTTGAAAATTATGGTATTCCTGTTCAAATCTTAACTGATAATAGAACTATTTTCAATTATCAAAAATGTGGTAAATCTTCTGAAGAAAGAAACACTTTTACTCAATATGGGTTTATGTGACATCGCTTAGGTTTTTCTTTATCTACTTCTTCTATACCTCAAGTAAAAGGCCGAATTGAACGCCTTTTCCAAACTCTACAGAGCCGTTTAGTCGTTGAACTCAGCCTTAATAACGTAACGTCCATTGAAGAAGCAAACATGTTCTTACCACAGTTCATTGAGCTCTTCAACAATGAGTTTTCGCTACCCTATAATGTTACCATAAATGCCTTTGAATGTCTACAAGAAAGCCAAAATATCAACGAATTTTTATGTTCGTGTACACTAGATTGTGTACACGAACACT
>ULNH01013555.1_pt1 | contig 22270 bp, 30 predicted proteins | sample 1951871 | NCBI WGS metagenome assembly ULNH01 (sample SAMEA4835572, study PRJEB28245) | human gut metagenome | biome: gut microbiome; material: fecal sample | place: Denmark | collected 2008 | reverse complement strand
TACTTACAAAAGTAAATGGTCAGTGGGAATTTAATGCAGTAGGCAAGGGAGATAAATTTGGCTCCATTACCGATGCTTTAAATGTCTATGGTGAATACACCTTAGATAATACAGAAACATTAAATAATAACTCAAACGGAGGAAAGAAAACAATGGCAGTATCATTAAGTAAAGGTGGCAAGGTTAGTCTTGCTAAGGTTGCAGCAGATGCAGGTGTATCAAGTCTTACTAACGTAGTAGTTGGTTTAGGTTGGGATGTACAGAGATATGATGGAGGTCAGGATTTTGACCTTGACGCAGCAGCATTTATGCTTGGTGCAAGTGGAAAAGTAAGAACAGACTCTGATTTCATCTTCTATAACAACAAAGTTGGACAGGGTGTTGAGCATACTGGAGACAATAGAACAGGTGCTGGTGATGGTGATGACGAGCAGATTAAGGTAGACTTAACTGCAGTACCTGCAGATGTTGAAAAGATTGCATTTACAGTAACAATTGACCAGGCAGATGTTCGTAATCAGAACTTCGGTATGGTTGAGAATGCATACATTCATATTGCTGATGCAGCAACTGGAACAGACCTTATCAGATATGACCTTGGTGAGGACTTCTCAGTAGAAACAGCAATCGTTGTAGCTGAACTGTATCGTCATAACGGCGAGTGGAAGTTCAACGCTGTAGGTTCTGGTTTTGCAGGTGGTTTAGCAGCACTCTGCGGAAACTTCGGTATCAACGTAGAGTAACACATTTTTGTAAGTAGGGTGGCTTAGTAAATAAGCTAAGCCACTTTATAAAAATTTAGGAGGACTAAAATAATGATTTTAGGAGCAAATAACAATGGAGCAGGTGCACAGGCACCAGCAGGTGGAGTAATTAATCTATCAAAGGGAGCAAAGGTAAATCTTTCAAAAGAAGCACCTGGGCTTAAGAAAATTATGTTTGGACTTGGTTGGGATTGTAACAAGTACTCAGGTGGAGATGATTTTGACCTTGATGCTAGTTGCTTCCTCGTAAATGCTATGGGAAGAACTACAGCAGATGGTTTCATTTTCTATAATAACCTGGTTGGTCCTAACAAGTGCGTTATTCATCAGGGTGATAACAGAACAGGTGAGGGAGAGGGAGATGACGAGCAGATTTACATCGACCTTGACTTAATTCCTGAAAACATTGAAAAGATTGCAATTACTGTAACAATTGATGCAGCTGACCAGCGCCATCAGAACTTCGGCATGGTGTCAAATGCTTACTGCAGACTTGTTAATACAGAGACAGATAAGGAAGAAATTAGATTCAATCTTGGAGAAGATTTCAGCGTTGAGACAGCAATCGTAGTTGGAGAAGTTTACAGACACAATGGAGATTGGAAGTTCAACGCTGTTGGACAGGGATTCTCTGGTGGTTTGTTAGCTCTTTGCAGAAACTATGGTTTGGATGCAGAGTATAAGTAAGAATTAAACAATAACAATACATTGAATAACACATACTTTTAATAGTATGTGTCATTTTTTATTGTAATAACATTGAATATAAAAGATAGAATTTTGGACAATAATAAGATAAACATATAGTTACATACAGTAGTACGCTTAATAATTTTCAATAAAATTAAAGTCAAATATATACAATTAAATAATAGGATAAACATATCAAAATTGAATATAATATCATATAATGTAGTCATTGAAACATGAAATAGCATTTAAGTGAAAAATATATACATGAAAAAATTTATATTTTTTGAAACAGGCTTACATTGTATATTTAATACAATTATAGGACCGACTTCTTTAAAGCATATAAAATAAAAGATATACAAATTTTAGACTGTAAGTGTTTTTGTAACAATTTTGTAATAACTACTATATGCATTTGCTAAATTTATTAACATGTAATAGAGCATAATAAGATTATTAAATAGTTTTTATATTTTTGAAAAACTAAAAATAATCTTTGTAACTTGGTAGGTTATTAAGAAGCATAGTGCATGGAGGTGTTATTATTAGAATAAAATCAATAAAACTTGTAAGTTTAGCTATTCTAGCAGGTATAGTTATTCCTACCAACATATTTGTATATGGCACATCTGATACAAGTTATGTGGATACAGTATCTAGCACAATAGAAGTAAGTGAAATACAAGTAGATAATCAAAATAATACTAGGCAAATTGATACAGATAGCTTAATATCAACTGATATAGCAGATGTACTAGGTATAGAATATACAGAGGATGAAAATACATCACTTATATTAGGAGATGAGCTAGCAGGTTATGATATAGTAATATTATCTGATAAAAGCAGAGAGGAACTTGAAGAAACATATAGTGAACTCAATACTTTAGGTGAGGCAAGACTTAATGATTATACAGTAGTTGACCTAACAACTAGTATAAACACAGATATAGATGTTGATGACTCACATGAATTAGTTACAAAAGAACCTTTAAAATCTTATAGAGAGCCTAGTTATGAAAGTAAAGTACTTAATGAATATCAACAAAACATAAAGGTTTCAGTAACAAGCGTAGAAAGAGATGGATTTATACTATTAGATAATGGTACATTTGACGAGTGGATAGAGAAAGATTTACTTTGTACACAGTCAGAGTACAAGAAGAGTTTACAAGGCTCAGCATTGCTAGATATAGATAATCCTGATACAAGTTATAATGGAACATCAGTAGCATTAACAGCTGAAGATAGAGATTTATTAGAAAGACTTGTAATGGGAGAAGCTGGGGCAGAGGGATATGAAGGTGCAGCACTTGTAGCACAATGTATCAGAGATACTATGGTATACAAAGGGTATGAATCTGTAGCAGCAGTAAGAAAAGGTTGCAAATACAGTGGTAGTATATCAAAGGAACCTAACCAAGATGTTAAAGATGCTGTAGCATTTATATTCGACGAAGGTGGATATGCAGTTAGACATAAAGTATTTTATTTCTATGCATATACGTGGTGTAAGAGTTCTTGGCATGAGACACAACCATTTGTAATACAATACGGTGGTCATAGATTTTTTGCTTCAAAATAATTTTTAATAAACAGATACGTTTCAACGTATCTGTTTATTTTTAGCATATATGTAAAAAATATTTTGAAAATTTCAATTATTTAGATATTGACAAAATGTAAATAAGTGTGATATAATGCTAGTAGAAATACAAGGAGTAGAATGACTTATGAGATTTAAGAGAATACTTATTACATTATTAATGTTTACATCTATATTATTCATTACAGCACCTGAATCTACTGATAGTACCAATATAAATGTAGTTTATGCAGAAAATATAACAATAAAAGATAATAGGAAACTTAACAATATTGAAGTAGAAAGCATTTGTTGTGAGAACAATATAACACCCACTTTATTATATGCAGTTAGGGAGTTGAAATATGACATAGATGAAGTGAACTTCTTAAATAGTATGATATACTATTCAAACTTAAGTGAAACAGAGGAAGAAGTAGACATAACAGATGCATTGATTAATACACTTGATTGTTCTTTATATGAAGCAATTGAAATAATAAGAGTATCAGATGAAATTCAAGACAAAATCTATTAAGTATGGGAGGAACATATAAATGAGTATTAAAGAGGCATTTCCAGAATTTGCTAAACCAAGTATAGCAGTAGATACTGTGATATTAAGAACTTGTGACTTTGGTGAGGCTAGTAAGAGACAAGTAGCAAGTAAAAAGTTACAAGTATTATTGGTTAAGAAGGACAACGAAGATAAATGGCACTTACCTGGAACAATTATGAGACTTGGGGAAACATCTAAAGCAGCAATTTCTAGGATTATCAATGATAAGTCTAAAATTAATGATACTACTTTTGAGCAATTATATACAGTTGATAATGATTTGGAAAGAGATGAAAGAGGTCATATCATTTCTATTGTATACATTGGTATGCATTCTAATCAGAACATTGATTCTAAAGTTGGTATCATAGGTGAAGATTACAAGTCACAGTGGTTTTGGGTAAATAAAGACAGAAGCTTTGTGAATAGCGACACAGACGAATTAGTAACCACACTAATGTATGACCATGTTGACATCATAAATGATACAATAACAAGGCTAAAAGGTAAGTTACTATATACTGATGTGGGGTTTAACTTCATAGGAGATAAATTTACAATTAGGGATTTGGAGAATACTTTTGTGGCTATTAATGAAAGACAAATACCTGGATTTAGGCGTATCATTGCAGGTAAGATTGAGGGCACTGGTATCATGAGTGATGGTAAGGCATACAGACCTGCTGAATTATATAAAAGAGCAACAAAAGAGGTGGTTGAAAATGAATAAAATTATAACAATCATTACAAAAGGTGATGAATACAACCACACTTTTAAGTGGAACTCTGTAGAGGAATTTACTGAATCATTGAAGAATAATAAAGGAATACCAAAAGTTAATGATATAGTTATTGAGGCATACATTGATGATAACTTAATTGACTTAGGTAATACCTTTGGTGTAACATTGAGAAAAATGCAGATGATACTTGGAATAATGTAGTACAAACTTAAAGGAAATATAAATATGCATAAAATTAAAATTGATGACTTATCAAAATTAAAAATTACAAAGGTAACAACTTGGAAAATCTATTTTGACTATGATGGTGTGCATTACATGATTATTGATGACAGTGATGAAGATGCTCATATATCATTCTATAAAAGAGATATAGATAATGGGAAAGTGAGATTAACATTAGTAAATCAGAAAATAACATGTATGAGCATTGGAAGATTCATTAAGGATATCTCAAGAAGAAATCCTAAACATTTAGTATACTCTAATGTAGATAGAGAATATTTTGTAAAGCAACTTGTAAAAATTGGGTTCTCTTGTGGTATATTTGAAGATGAATATTATAACAAAGAGGAAGAGATTAAGAAAATCAGATATGAAATAAGCTTGCTATCGGATAAAATACAAAGCATTGATAAAGAATGGGAAAAAACATCCGGACATGGTTCTAAATGCTATGGTATTTCATTAAAAGCTGAGAAAGTCGAGCGTGTACATGGCGCAAAAGACGGAGAATGGTGTGAGCAATACAAGGACTACTATGGAAATGCAGACCCTAAATATGGTGGTGTACTAACAGACTTGTTTAGTTTACCAGTAGGAACATCATTTTACGTATGTAATGGTTGCTATGATGCAATGATTACTGTAGATGAACATGGGGATAAATGTATATTAACATATTGTTCTTGTGTAAAGCTTACAAAAGAAAATCATTCACTCTATATCAAATGATTCAATAGATATTTTAAAATTTTTACAGCACACTTATTGACAAAATGTTAGTAAGTGTGTTATAATATTATTATAATAGGTAAGAAAAAGGGAGGTATTAAAGTGAATAAAATTACATCTGATATGATTAAAGAGGCAATTAAAGAAGGCTTTACTGAAGAAGATGCTAACAGAGGATATGGAGTATTTACCAGTGACTATGGTAATGGAGCAACTCATATTGAAAGAATAGACATTATGGAAGTCTTTGAAAGTGATGCTGAAGCAGCTGAACAAGCAGAAAAAGATGGAATCAAAATCATTCATGACATTGAACTTCCTGAAGAACATCAAGCAGCTTATATTGATACACCTGAAAACAGAAAATTACTCAAGGATTTAGTAGACCAGCTTAACAAATAAAAGGAGGAACAATAAGATGGCAAAGAAACGTGTATTGGTAGTAGTAGACTACCAAAAGGATTTTGTGGATGAAGCACTTGGATTCGAGAGTGCAAAGAATTTGGACAAGGGTATCAGTAAATTAATGAATCAGTACTTAGCTGACGAAAACGGAGTAGTTGTTTGTACCTTTGATACACATGAAGAAAACTATATGGATACACAGGAAGGAAGGAAACTGCCTGTAGCTCATTGCTACAAAGGAGAAGCAGGTTGGGAGCTTTACGGAGAAGTGTACAACGTACAGCAAGCTAACAGAGATAAAGTAATTTGCATTGAAAAACCGACATTTGGAAGTTTAGATTTAGCAGGTGAACTTAGAAGATTAAATGATTATCCAAAGGATAGAGAGAAGTTCAACGATGGAGAAGATTATACATTCATCAGCAATGACATCGAAAGCATCACATTTGTTGGTGTAGTAACAAATATGTGTGTAATCAGCAATGCAGTAATTGCTAAAGCAACATGTCCTGAAGCAGAAATTATCATCAAGAAAGATTTGGTGGACAGCTTCGATAAGGAACTTCATCAGAAAGCACTTGATGTAATGGCGTCTATGCAGATGACAATTGAATAATATACAAGACATTAGGGTTATCATTAGGGTAACCCTAATTTATTTTTAAGGTGATGATTTTGAAAAAATACAACATAGTAAAATATTTAACACTACTTATAATTATATTGGTATTAACATTTATTATTAAAGAAGATATTGGAATAGGCTTACATACTAAAAGAAGCTACAAAGAATATTGTATTAGTAATACAGAGTTTTCTGAAAAATCAACAATATCCAATTTTATAGAAAACAATGAAGATAATTGTAAAACAGGATACATATTCATAGGTGACAGTAGATTTGTTGGTATGGATGATATATGTAATATATCTGAAACAGATAATAGATTTGTAATAGCGAAAGTATCAGAAGGATATGACTTCTTAATAAATATAGCATTGCCAGAAGCAGAGAGAATAACACAAAGTAATAATGACATAACAAATTGGAAATATATAATATGCTTAGGTGTTAATGATTTATATAATTTGGATAAATACATTAATACATATAATGATTTAAGTAACACAATTGATTTAATAGTTATATCAGTAAATCCAATAGAATACCACAATAATATTTCAAATGAAGCAATAGAAGAGTTTAATAGTAAACTTGAGAATATAGAGGGTATATAATATGTGGATAGTTATAGTATATTATTAAATAATGGTTTTAGCACAACAGATGGTATTCATTATACAGATAGAACATATGAACTAATCTATAATATTATAAATAATGTCATCAAAGAAGATACAAAGCAATATGAATAATAAATAAAAGCCTAGTAAATAATATATAATACTAAGCTTTTATTTTTCAATAAAATAGTTATTTATATTTTGTGAATATCTGTTGACAAAATAGTAATTAAGATGTAAAATAGATATATAAAAATAATTTCTAAAATAATATAAAATCATAGAAGCATTGGAGGATAAACAATGACATTTAGAAATTGGCTTAATAAGCAAACAGTTAAGAGATATGACAGAATAAAAAATGGAATAAGCTTGCTTACAAAAAATTACCTCTTTGAGGAACTTGAGCTAAAGGATGGATTAAGCTTATCAGTTCAGGCATCTGATAGTCATATGTGTTATCCTAGAGAAACTATTAAGGATGATTCTGAATACGAAGAGGTTGAGGTATATTCACATGGTGTATATGTACATGAACTTGTACATTATGCCTCAGAGACAATGTTCACTTATGGATATGTACCTGTTGAAGTAATGGAGGAACTCGTAGAAAAGCATGGAGGCATAAAGGAGAATTAAGCATGGGTAAAAGAAAAAATTCAACAAAAGCAGAAAGGACAGCACTTCTTAAGAAATTAGGATACACAGAGGCTGACATGCAGAAGTTCTGGGATGAATGTGTACCAGTCAATTCAAAAATTAGAATGCTTTCAAACGCAGGATTAAACTGGACAGATTTATGTATTTGGCAGATTGAGCAGCTTCCTACACTTAAGGAAAAGACATTACAACAGCTAGCTGAAAAGGAAGAGGCTCAAAGAAAAGAGGAGCAAGAAAAGCAAAGAAAAATTGAGACAGAAAAGTACTATCAAGAGCACTTTGATGAAATTATGGTACAAAAGATAGAGAGTCATGAGGACTTGACAGAAAAGGAGATTAGAACACTTGTATTTGAGTGCAACGAAGTAGAACGTTGTGAGGGCGAAAACAGAAGATGGTCAAGAACAGTAAGTTCTATTATTGAACTTTGTGGAAGATTCTTTAAAGTCATTTGGGAACAAGGCTTAACAGAGAATCAGGATGATAGTTTCTATGAGCAGCCTTATGAAGTAGAGTTGGATAGCTACAAGAAAGTAATAGAAGTGCATAACTGGATTAAAAAGGACAGTACAAAACCAAAGAGAATCAATGAATTAAAGTATGAAGTATCAGATGATGATATTTATAACATCATTGACTCTGCAACAGAGTTTATGTATTGTAACTTTGGAGATTGTCACATGGAAAAAATAACATGGGATGAATTGCAGAATGTCAGAGATTGCATTAAAGAAAACGCAATGGATATGATAAAATCAAACTTAGGTTTATAGGAGGGCAAAGATATGGTATTAGTAAACGGAGTAAAATTCAATGATGCAGAGTTTCATAACGGAGAGGTAATTTTTGAGAAACCAGAGAATATCAGCTTAACACGTAACATCATTCAGGTATTCTTTCAGGATAATAGAGACATCACAGCACTTATGTTTGCAAAACAGTATTTAGATGATGTGTGTCTTGGGGTACCTTGTGACTTGGAAATTAAGTATTGTCCATATGAAAGAATGGACAGAGAAATTAACAATCAGATGTTCAGCATGAAATACTTTGCAGAAATCATCAGCAAGTTCAACTTTGACACTGTATATATTCTTGACCCTCACAGTGCTGTTTGTCTTGAGCAATTTGAAAAAGCTGATGTCAATGTACATGTACTTGACCTTGAAAGATACGTCAATAAGGTAATTGAGGACTTCAAGCCTGACTATATTTGTTACCCTGACAAAGGAGCAAGAACAAAGTATTCTAAAGTACTACATGACATTGAAATCCCTTACTTCTATGGTTCAAAGAAGAGAGACCTTGCAAACCAAGGAAGAATTATGGAATATGAACTTGTAGATGCACCTGACCTTAAAGATAAAAAGGTACTAATCATTGATGATATTTGTTGTCTTGGTGGTACAGCATACAATGCAGCAGTAGAAATGAAGAAACTTGGTGCAAAAGAGGTAGCATTCTACATTAGTCACTGTGAAAATGGTATATTTGCAGGTAAGATTCTTCATCCAGAACCTTTTTATCCTGATGGAAGTGGAGTAAACTTACCTTGGGCAGGAACATACACCATTGATAAGGTTTACACGGCTGATACAATGAAGTTAAACAATGAGCATAAAAACATTATCATTGTGAATTAAAGTTAAGGTATATTAAAGGAAATTGTTTATGAAAAATAATAAAATACATAGTGTACTAGTGCTATTATTGTTACTAATTACACTAACAGGATGTACAAATCAACTAGATACATTATCCCACCTTGAGGATTTAACTACATTGACATACAAGGGTGCATTTAATATTTGTAAAGTGGTACACTCAGAGGTTGTAAACGTTGAATACACAGAGAGTCTACACGAGAGTATTGTTACATTTGCAAATAAATCAGAATTAACATCTAGAATGTATGATAACAATAAAAAATTATATATTGACAACACTTTAGAGTTTAATAGCAATGAAATAACAAGAGAAGATATTGCAAATTTTATTGAGGTTGTAGTAGGAAGTGTTGATTTAGACTATACAGAGATATTAGACAGCTATGAGAATGGTGATGAAATCACTAAGTCATATGATTTAGATAACTCAATTTTAGATATTAAGCTGACACATGAGGATAACAACTTTTATAAGTTAAAAGTAGCATTATGTGCTAACGTCTGAAATATTTAAACATTATCATTGTGAATTAAGGAAAAAACATGGCTAAAAGATGGAGTAAACTACAGAGTAGAGTCTACAATATAGTGGACCCTACTCTAAATTTTCAAATACACTGTTCATTATATGAAATGAACAGTAATAATGGATATCATAGTAATAAGCTACCTAGATATTGGATAACAATAGGCAATAACATAGTATTCGATTATCCTAAGCAATTTGATACAACACTTAAATATGGAGTAAATTCATATCCATGGGATACAGATATCTCAAATATATCAAATAGCATAGAAGAATATTTGCAAACACCTAGAAGTGAATTGTTAAAAACATTTGAAAATGATAGATGTGGCATAACAAAAATATTAAGAGTATGTGATAGAAGAATAGGTAAAAGACAGTTAATAAAAATGCAAAACAATATAGAAAATGAGACATTACAGAATATAATACAAATAAGACTTAATAATTAAGGAGAACACATGATTAAGTTTAGGGTTTTTAAAGAAGATGATGTAATATGGACTAAAGAAAAAGGCAAAATACTTTTAAATTACGATGTAGACATGTTTTACACCATACTAAATGGAAATATACTAGATGATGGAAAGTATCCTCCATTTAGAGATAAAGAAAGTCTTAGAGTAATAAATGAAATAGACCATGCAGAAATTGTTGAAAACGAATGGTATGCAATGGTAACACCTTTTGGTAAAACATGTTTATCAGCACTTAGTGATAGCTCTAAATATGCATTAGCATTAATATATAATTCAAGAAGGGGTAAGTATACAACATTTCAAGCATTGGGAAGTAATGCATGGAAATTATTAGCAAATCTTGATATAGAATTACTAATAGGCATAACAGAAAAAATACCTAGACCTTATTATATTGACTACATAGTAGAAAAATACTATGAAGATGAAAACGGGCAGTCTATGGATACTATGTTGCATAAAGATAAAATTGGAGAGTCTTATATAAAAGATGGAATAATACATGCAGAAAATTATGAGGATTATATAGCAGAATTTAAGTTCGAAGATGATTTGGATGAATAATCAACTTAAAAATATTTTGTATTTAAGTATTGACAAAATTGGTCAAAAGTAGTATAATAAGTTTAAGTTAAGGGGAAAGGAATATACTTTCCCCTTATACATAAACTATAGTTAAGTACATTTTGTACATAAGTGGAGGACAATGTATGGATAAGAAGAAAGCAGCAAGTAATGGAATAGGTTTTGGATGTGCATTGGCAATGGTCATTTCATATGTTAAATGGAACAGCATCCTGTGGGCAATTATACATGGTTGTCTTGGATGGATATATGTATTATACTACGTAATCAGATACTAAAAGCGGAGGCACAACATGAGAAATATGCATAAAGGTGAACCTGTATTTGTAATCAGCATACTTAGAAAGAGAGACTACTGTGGTAAGAATTGTGAGCCATATTGGGAATTTGCAAGCTATGATAATTATGCAGGCTCATTTTCTACAGGATACCCTTGTTTTGATGGTCTGATGCATGCAATTACATTTGATAGTATAGAGGATGCCGAGCAGAAATTTGAAAATTGGTGGAAAGATTTTGTATATGGACATTTCAATTATGCAGAAGACTATGATATAAGCACACTGGGTATCCGAGAGTTAAAGTTGGACACAGTATCTGAAAAACTATTAACAGTAGAATAGAATATGGAGGTATAGAATAAATGAAAAGAACAAGTATGATTTTAATGAGTGACTTTTATAAGCAGGCACATGCAGAGCAGTATCCTGAGGGTATTACAAAGCTGATTAGCTATGCTACAGCTCGTATGACACGTATTCCTAAGGAAATGTGTGGGGATAAGCTTACTGTCTTTGGTATTCAGGCTTATGTTAAAGATTTTCTCATTGAGAGATTTAATGAGACATTCTTTAATGTACCTTTAGAAGAAGCAATGGCAGAGTATAAGGAAATTATCGGCGAGACATTTCCTATTCAGTACGTAGATACTGGTAAATTTGAAGCACTGCATAAACTTGGATATCTGCCTATTGAAGTAGGATGTTTAGCAGAAGGAACAAGAGTTCCCATCAGAAGCGCTTTTGAACTTCCTGAAGGTCAGTGTCAGGTGCCTTTTATGTACATTATTAATACACATCCTGATTTTCCTTGGATTACAGAGTTTCTTGAGTCTGTAACATCTAGTGAAGTTTGGTATCCAATGGCTATTGCTAATCAGGCTTATTATTACAGACAGATTGTAAATAAGTGGTATGGTGTTACAGGTTGTGATGATGCAGCTAGAAAGAGTGCAATCAGTGAGTTTGGATTCAGAGGTGGAAAGAGTAGTGATGCAGCCATCAAGGCAAGTTCAGCATTCCTTACAAGTTTCAATAAGACAGCAACAATTCCTGCTATCAAGTACATGCATGATTATTATGGTGACCCAGTAAAAGAAATTGGTGGCGGAATGATTTCCACAGAACACAGTGTAATGTGTAGTAACTTTGCAGTAGATGGTGATGAAGAAACATTCCTTAAGAAGTTGTTTAGTCAGATTTATCCTGCTGGTGCAGTGTCAGTAGTTATGGATACATATGATTACTGGGCAAACCTCAAGAGATGTGGTGCAGGAGAACTTAAGGATATTATTATGAATCGTGAAGGAACAGTATTCTTCAGAGGAGATAGCGGTGACCCTGTAGATATCATTTGTGGTGAAAAACCAGAAAAGTTTAAAGACTTTACAGAAGTAAATGAGCAGATTGCAAAAGGTAGATTTCCAAGTTTAGTAGAAGTAGACAAAGGAATTTTCAGAAGGGTAGACAATGAGCCTGGAGATTTCACATGGAAAGAAGTAGATAAAATATCAGTAGAACTGCTTGGTACAGTAGAACTCCTCTGGAATATGTTTGGTGGTACAGTGAATGAAGCAGGATATAAAGTGCTAGATAAGCATGTAAGAGCAATTTATGGTGACAGCATTACACCTACAAGAGCAGAGCAGATGTATCGTAGACTTGCAGAAAAAGGATTTGCAGCATGCAATGTAGCACTTGGAGCAGGTAGCTTCTCAACACAATGTGCAGAAACACCTGATGGCAGACTATTTCCATTCACAAGAGACAGCTATGGAATTGCTGTTAAGGCAACCTGGTGTGCAGATGAACATAAGGGAGAAGAGAGACAGCTCTTTAAGAATCCTAAGACCGACACTGGTAAGTTTAAGAAGTCTCAGAAGGGTCTGATTTATGTAACAGAAGAAAATGGAGAAATCGTTGCATATGACGGATATACAACTGAAACTCTTCCTAAAGAAGGAAACTTATTACAGCCAATCTTTAGAGATGGTAAGATGTTACATGAAGTAAGTCTTAATGACGTAAGACAGAGATTGCATAATAACAATTTCTAATATGAAGTATAGCACTGTGTTAAGAATAATAGCTTGACACAGTGCTATTTTTATACATTACTATATGGAATATACATTTATATTATACAGTTTTATATTATATATAAATAATATAACTTATAGGAGCAAAATATGGGATTGATAAAGCTTTTAAATGAAAATGAAGTTAACATGGATGCAAATTCACGAACATATTTAGATATGATGATTGCACTTGGAAATAGACGAATATTAAAAGGTAAAATTGAGGATAACATAATAGAACTGTATAATAAACACAACAAATTATTAGGTAGACTTGAGGTACCTAATGGTGAGGCAGTTGAAATGCTCAAGTGTGCATACTCAAAATCGGATAGAGAAAAAGAATTTCATATACCCATTGTAGCAAAACCAAACGACAAAGTATATTTTACTTATATAAAATATAATAAAGAGACTAACACAATAGAAGTCGAAGATATGCATGTAGGAATATTACTATATATTGAGGGAGAATGCATAGGACCCTATAATTACAAAGTAATAACCCATATTTATGATATATTTGAGCAAACTCTTGCAGATTTTGTACCACAGGAGTTTGTATTTACATCACCAGAAGAGTTTATTAAGTTCAAAAATAAATTTCACAACATACAGTGTGATAAAAATGATACAACATACAGTAATAAATCAGAAACATTGAAATTAATGAGAAAATCACGAAATTATAAGTATAAAGCAGTTTGTGGATACAAATATAACTCTATAGGATATATTAGTACACTTGATAATGAATATAAAGGAGACCTTGAATCAAAATCATATAAAATTACATTTGATACAAGATTTGATTATGCACTAGCACATAGTATAGGAGATTTCTGTATAGATGGTACATCTGATTTCTTAAAACACATAAGAGAAATAAGAATAGATTCCTATAGTAATGGTGTAGTAAACATATCAAATGTAGAAGGTAAGCCTATAGTATTAAAATCAGGTGCATTTAGAAGTTCATTTGATATTGAAGATAAAGATTATAAAGAACCTTTTTAGACATTATTAAAAATTTTTATAACATACTTATTGACAAAATATTATTAAGTATGTTATAATAAGTGTAGTAGAAAGAGAATAGGAGTGTATAATATGTTAAAAACAGCTAAGTTTTCAATTATTGGGGTTACAGCAGGTAAGAAATATTTAGTAACACCTTATAAAAAGGATTATTACAATGTAATGTTAGATAATGGACAAATGGCTATTAGGCATAGGGCACTATTTAATTAACGAGGTATGTAGGATGAAAAGAGATAAACTTAGAGTTGATGAATTAAAAACAGCAGAAATGATAACTGAAACATCTGGCAGAAAGAGTTTAACATTTGAAACCTACCTGGTAGATAGTGACAGTAACACTATTGGAGTAAAAGTAGTCAGTGAAGATGGTACTATCTGCAACAAGGTAAATGAAGATGCAGGTAATGCAATTGCTGTAGCAATGGATGTATTACTTGGTAAAACATTACCAATTGGAACTAAGTTCCATGTGAATATTGATTTTGACACAGAAGTGTAACAATGATTAACAGATAGTGAGGATATAAGCATGAAAAATATGATTAGAGTAGCAACTATTTCACCAGAAGTTCACATTGGAAATGTAGATGCAAACATTGCAGAAATTAATAGAGAGACAAAGAAGATATCTGCTAACATTATTGTTACACCTGAACTTAGCTTAGTTGGGTATACAACTCAGGATTTACTATTTAACAATGCTGTAAATAGTAAAATCACTGATGATTTTGATAACTTAGCAGCTAAGTTAATGATAGGATTGGATAGTAGACAGATACTTATTGTTGGGGCACCAATCAGAGTGAAAGACAACTTATATAATTGTGCTATCATTGTAGATAACTCAAGGGTGCTTGGTATTGTTCCAAAATGTTACCTTCCAAACTACAATGAGTTCTATGAGAAAAGATGGTTTAAGTCAGCTTTTGAAGAAGAACTACCAGAGTATATAAAGCTTGGTACAACTAAAATTCCTTTTGGGCACTCTTTATTGTTTGATTCACAAGGGTTTAAATTTGGTGTTGAAATTTGTGAAGATTTATGGGCACCAAACCCTCCATCAGTAAACATGTGTATGAATGGAGCAGAAATCATTTTGAATTTATCAGCAAGCAATGAGACTATTGGTAAGGCAGCTTATAGAAGAAGTCTTGTGGCACAGCAGAGTGCTAGGTGTATATGTGGGTATGTTTATTGTTCAGCAGGAAGTAGCGAGAGCACAAGTGATATTGTATTTGGTGGACACAATATCATTGCAGAGAACGGACATATTATTGAAGAAGCAGAATTGTTTGATAACAATAATCATGGAAAATTAATTACTGACATTGACCTCGATAAGATTAGACATGATAGGCTTGTTAATAAAACATTCTCATTTGGACCTAAAACACCTTGTAGAGAGATAGAACTCGGATATAAACTTGCAACAAGTAAGAAGTACACCTTAAGAAAAATCAGTATAACACCTTTTGTTCCAAGTCATAACGTTATGGAAAGATGTAATGAAATCTTTGATATTCAAACAGAGGGACTTGCAAGGCGTTGGGCTAATACTGGAAGTAAACATGTAGTCATTGGAGTATCAGGTGGACTTGATAGTACATTAGCATTGTTAGTAGCTGTAGGAGCAGCTGATAAACTTGGATATGACAGAAGAAGAGTAGTAGGTTTAACAATGCCTTGTTTTGGAACAACATCTAGAACAAAAGATAATGCAACTAGATTAATGGAAGAACTTGGTATAACATTTAAGGAAATTAATATTGGAAATAGTGTAAAGCAGCATCTTAAGGATTTAGGACTTTCAGAAGATGATAGAAGCGTTGCATATGAAAATGCACAAGCACGTGAGAGAACTCAGTTACTTATGGATTATGCTAATATGATTGGTGGATTTGTAGTAGGTACAGGTGATTTAAGTGAATTAGCACTTGGATGGTGTACTTATAACGGTGACCATATGAGTATGTACAGTGTAAACAGTAGTATACCAAAAACACTTGTAAGAACAATGGTAGAAAATATTGGATATCTAATGGCAAGTGATTGGAATACACAAACAAAAGCTATAAAGCATTATAGATTATATGATTGTATCAAAGATATTCTTGATACACCAGTATCACCAGAGTTATTACCACCATCATCTGATGGAAGTATTGCACAGCTTACTGAAAATAGTGTAGGACCATATGTATTAAATGACTTTTTCATGTATTATACAATAAGATATGGATTTGAGTGTAGTAAAACACTTGAATATGCAATAGAGGCTTGCAGGCAGTCAGAGACTTACAATTATTCTAATGATGAAATCAATGAGTGGTTGATTAAATTCTATAGAAGATTTACAAGAGCACAGTTTAAGCGTAACTGCTGTCCAGACGGAGTAAAAGTAGGTTCTGTATCATTTAGTCCTCGTGGAGATTGGAGAATGGCTTCTGAAGTAGATATAGAAACATTCTTTGATTAAACAATATCAATAAGGGAGATAATGTTATGGCAAATGTAAGAGAGTATGACGTAGAAAAACTGAATAAAGTAAAGGAAGAAATTACAAAGAAAAATGATGAATTACTTTCTGAAATTTCAGGTGCACTAGCTAATAATGACAGAAATACATATGACTATTTAAAAACACTTCAATTACAGTGTGAGGCACAGCTTAGATTAATTAGATTACTTGAGAGTGATTTTAAAGATGACAAGTATATTATTTGCTGATAGCAATTTAAACAAAAAGTCACTCAAGTTAGTTAATTTATAGTAATGTAAACATATAAGCTAATGCAGTATACTAAAGGAGATAAATCTAATAATATATTGTATTAGCTTTGTTGTATATGTAGAGTATACATATTATATAAAGTAAGGAGGCTTATAATGACAGACATAGATAATAAATATATAATTTGTCCAAAATGTGGATGTAAGCTTATAGATATTAATATAAACAGTGGAAAATCTTATAAGCTATGTCCAGAAAGTACATGTCGTACTATGATTAATGGTGAAACAATTTCAGAAATGGAATTAGATATATATTCAAGACTACAGCAGAAAGTAGGATTTAGGAAGGAGCATATCAATAGTGGTATAAAAGCATATATGCTTTTAAAAGAAGATTTATCAGGGCCTTTACTAGTTAAAAATACACGTAATTCTTTATCAAGAACAAAGACAGCATTTTGTATAGTCAAAGCAAATAGCATTGATGATGCTATTAAACAATTTAAAGAAAGATTTGAACTTATTAAAATAACAAAGGACACAGTAGTAGAAATCAGTATATTGGAGAATGAATCATGGATATAATTGTAAAGAGTCAAAAAGATGTTGAAAATTATGCAATACAAGAACATAAAGAAAAGTCAATACTAATTTCAATTGCAAGTAAATGTATGCCATCAGCAATGGTAATTCCTTGCAGAGTCAATGGGATAAAAGATGTATTGTTTCTTAATTTTAATGATACAGATTGTAATGATTTGATATCAGGGTGTATAGAAAAGAGTGATGCATTAGCAATAAAAGAGTTTATTCTTAAATATATAAATGATACAGATTTAGATTTGATTATTGTACAATGTGAAGCAGGACAAAGTCGTAGTGCAGGTGTAGCTGCTGCATTGATGAAGTATATATGGAATGATGATACAGCAATATTTAATAATCACAAATACACTCCTAATATGTTGTGCTACAGAACAGTTTTAAATGAGTTAATGAGTGATTATTAAAATAATATTATAAAAATTTCAATAATTATTGACAAAATTTATATTTTATGGTAAACTTATATTATGGAATAAGAATAAGTTGGAGGTAGTATATGAAAGACATATACATTATTGTAAAGGACATAGATACAACCATTACAGTATTATCGGCAGCTTTTGATGAAGATGAAGCTATCATAAGGGCTAATATGAAGCCAATAGACTTTTCTGAGGGGTCAGTAGATATTATAGAAAAGTCAACCTATGGTAGAATTGCATTGATGACTCTTGAAGCAGATAAATATAAAGGTATACTTAAGGAAGAAGGTATAGAATCCATTTATGAGATTAGTAACTCAATTGAGGTAGCTGACAGTGACGGCGAAGTTTTTGAAGTAGCCATTAATAGAATTATGGAAAAACTCACTGAATCAGATGAAAAGACAGAGTGGATTGATGGGCTAGGACTTAATGTAAACAATGACTCAGATGATATGTTTGATATTGACAATATGATTATAAATAAATCATAGTATTGTTAATATTTAGCAATACTAACATCATTTTTATATTTTGTGTGTAACTAATTTAAGTTAATTCAGTTAAGATGCATAGCATCAAAAAATCAAGGAGGTACATTATGAAATATGCAGGAGAAACATACTATATATTAGTTAACGAAGGTGAAATAGTAGATGTCTTTGCAGATGAAGATGAAGCACAGGGAAGGGCAAACCACATCAATGAGTCTAATGCAGAAAGCGAAGCAAGAGAGGCTGGGTATGACCCAGAAGAACTTACAGACGATGAAATGGGGGAGTTTGCATTTTCTGCAGGATATAACGGAGGATATGTTTATTGTGAAGCAGTCACAATTCCTGAAGAACCTGAAGATTTAGATGAGGATGACGAAGATTATGAAGAGGCTGAAACAGAGGATTCTACATTCTATACATCTGAAGGTGATGAATTTACATATGGAGATGTAATAAGTGCAATAAGTGAAGCTATTGCACAAGAAGAAATGGAAGATAACGATGAAGATTAATATAATAACAAAGAAATAAATTTAAGTTAATATAACAGAAACTGCAAGTAAATGTTATGTAAACATAAAGAAAGTGAGGAAGAATACTAAATGAAATCAATTAGTAACAAAATTGACTTAGTAGTATCATTTGATACTACAGGCAGTATGTATCCTGTATTATCTCAGGTAAGAACAGAGGTTGAAAAGTTCGTACATACTATGTTTTCAGAGTTTAGCAATTTGAAATTAGGTGTTATTGCACACGGAGACTACTGTGATAAGGATGACCCTTATACAATTCGTGTAATGGACTTAACAAGAGATGAAGATAGACTCTGCAAATTCGTTAAGGAAACAGACAAAACATATGGTGGAGATGCAGACGAGTGCTACGAATTGGTACTCAATACTGCAAGAAAAGAAATCAGTTGGAGAAAAGGTGCACAGCGTGTACTTGTAATGATTGGCGACGCATCACCTCATGGTATTCACTATCCACAGAATACAGAACATCTTGATTGGGAAGAAGAGGCAAAGCAGTTAGGTAAAGAAGATGTTAAGATTTTCTCTGTACATGCATTGTCTTATTACAGAAGCTCATCCAAAGGATTCTACAAGTCAATTGCTGAATTAAGTGGCGGTGTATATTTAACACTTGACCAGTTCAATGAAATTATTGAACTTATTAAAGCTACTTGTTATCAGCAGGGTGGAGAAGAAAAGCTCAACGAATATATTTCAATTATTCGTGATAATGGCAAGATGACAAATTCCATGGATAGAAACTTCAGACGACTCAAGGGAGAAAAAGTTGAGGAACCTGAATACGGATATGGAAGAACCCATACAAGAAAAGTAGCATCCACAAGACGAAGAGATGATGAACCTGTTACAATTAAAGAAATGGCAGAACTTGAGCCAGTTATGCCAGGTAGATTCCAGGTTATGACAGTAGATGAAAATTGTGATATCAAGGGATTTGTTACTAAGAATGGTATTGAGTTCAAGAAGGGCAGGGGATTTTACGAATTATCAAAGGTTGAAACTGTTCAGCAGTACAAAGAAATTATCATGCAGGACAGAGAGACAGGAGAAATGTTTGTAGGTTCTCAGGTACGTGAGAAGTTAGGACTTCAGCCACAGACAGAAAAGGGTGGAGTCAATGAAAAATTGTATGCTAAAGATGCTAAGGAGTTTAGAATCTTTGTTCAGAGTACTTCTGTCAATAGAAAGTTGATTGGTGGTACAACATTCTTGTATGAAATCAGTGATATTGAAGATACTGGAACTGTAGTTAAGGAAGCAGCACCTAAGAAAGATGTTAAAGAGACTAAGGTAGACAAAGTTACTAGCACAAAAGGAACTAAGGCTACTAAAGCAGCAAAAGAGACTAAGACACCTAAGAAAGTAGCTAGCACAAAGGGAACTAAGACTGTTAAAGAAAAGAAAACTACAACTAAGGTTAGCAAGAAAGCTACTTGCGGAGAGTTGATTATTACTGAAGGTATGTCAGCTAAGGCAGAACTTAAGAAAGATATTACAGCTAGAATTGGTAAGGTAGCTAAGACAACTGCAGTAGCAGGTGATATGCCTAAGACAGAAGTTAAAGTAGCTACAAAAACAAAACCAGTCAAGAAAACAAGCAAGGTAGAGACACCTAAGTTCTCTAATGTATCAGCTAAGGGTATTAAGAAGCCAGTTGCTGATGAAGATATGAAGGCAGTGAAGAGAGAACTTGATACAAAAGCTCTTAAAGGATTTACAACTAGTTCAGAAAGAGTACTTGATGGAGCAGAAAGATTTGCAAAGAGTCAGAACAAGAAAAACACAGAATATCTTGTAAATAACTTGAAGAAATCTATAGAAACAGCTCAGAAAATGCTTGATTCAATTCAGTAATTATAAAGACAGCATGAGTTGATAAATTCATGCTGTCTTTTTATTTTGAGTTTACAAGATGGTAAATTTTGTAAGGTAGGCAATAACATGAAGATAAGAGAAATAAAAAAGACAATACAATTAGGTGACAATCCTTATAGACCTGATATACATAAGAAAAAAGAGACTACATATAAAGAAAATTATATGTTCGATAGCATATTTCAAGAAGAACTTGATAAATTAAATAAACAAGATAGAAAAGACAATACAAATTGATAAATTTCAATTTTTATATATAAAGTTAAAATAATACTGAAAAATTATATTGACAAAACAAACAGTATACTGTATAATTGTATTATGAAGATTTGTAAAGAAAGGAAGATTTATGACAAGAGGAAAACTAAAGATAGCATTAAGAAGAAAAAGAATAGAGAAAAATATTAAGAAGGCAACTGTTGTAATTGAGGGTTGCTTAACAGTGGCACTACTGGTTACAGCACTTGGTTTAGATAGTAGTGCAGAGCCAGCAATTAAAGAAATAGAAGTTGATAATTATGAATCAGTAGTAGTTAATAACAACAATGGAGTAACTGCTGGTGTAGCATCTGTATTATATGATGCAACATCTATTGATATAGAAAAGAGACAGTTGGAATTAGTACAGAGTTCTATTGAAATTGATGTAGATACACTAGAAAATAGTACTGAAACGATTAGTTTAATTGAACCTGGCACTATTTTATATGCTTCAACAAACTTAAATATAAGATTAAAACCTGATGAAAATTCTACTAGACTTGGTGGACTCAAAGAAGGAGACAAGCTTATAGTTAATGAGGATACTGGAAATGGTTGGGTTCAGGTCACATACAAAGATGCACCAGCATATGTATGTTCAGATTTTCTCGTAACAGAAGCACCTATGTTACTTGTAAGTTCAACAGCATACTATGATAAATATAATAGACATTCAGCAAGTATGAGAGAACTTATAGAAGGTCATTCCATAGCAGGTAAAGTTTCTTGGTTAAATAGAAGTGTAAATATTTACAAGTGTAATTCTGATGGAACAGTCGGAGAATTTATGGGTACATATACTTTTGATGACACAGGCTATGGAGCAGAGTCTGGTGTAGGAGAGAGTAAAATACTAGAGGGCAGAACTGTAGGTACTATTGAAAATGGTACATGCATAGACTTTTTCTTTGATACAGAGGCAGAATGTGTAGATTACGGTAGGAGAAATATTTATATTCAGTTTATAGATTAAAATATAGATTATAAAAAGGAGAATAAACATGAAAGATTTTAATGTTATTCATGGAAACCTACTTGATGCAAATGTAGATTACATTGTACATCAAGT
>ULNH01013992.1_pt1 | contig 22311 bp, 15 predicted proteins | sample 1951871 | NCBI WGS metagenome assembly ULNH01 (sample SAMEA4835572, study PRJEB28245) | human gut metagenome | biome: gut microbiome; material: fecal sample | place: Denmark | collected 2008 | reverse complement strand
CGTACCGACTCCGTGTGACGAAGCGCCCAGGGCCAGTCCTTTGGCTATGCGGCTTTCGATACCTAATACTTTCATAACGGCCGGACCGACAATGCTTCCGAAGATTCCAACGGCTACGACAATGACGGCTGTCAGCGAGGGAATACCACCGTTCTTCTCAGAAATCCCCATGGCGATCGGTGTCGTGACCGACTTGGGTTGCAGGGTAGCAATCAGCGACTGGTCGGCACCCATCAGTTTTCCGATGACAATCACGCTGATAATTCCGACAATCGCTCCGACAAAGACCGAAGTCAGGATTGATACGACGTTCCCTTTCAGGTATTTCATCTGTTCGAACAAGACGTAACCCAAGGCAACGACTGAAGGACCTAGCATGAAATGGATCAGATGACTGCCTTGCTGGAACGAAGCATATTCAACATCCAGAAACTCGAGAATGACGATGATCACGAAAATCGACGTGAGTAATGGATGAAGCACGCTCAGATGCGTTTTCTTATACAAGATGGTGGCGGCGATGTATGTACCGACCACCAACGCTAAATCGAATATCTCAGAATGAACCAACGAATGCATACCGGCTTACTTTTTTCGTTTTTCGAAATTCTGCTGCATAAGGGCAACCGAGGCAATGACCAGTATCGTACTGATCACACACGAGATCAGGATAACCGCCCAATAATGCGAAATCACACCGATAGAAGTCATCAGGCCCACACCGGCAGGCAGGAAGAACAAACCCATATTGTCTGTCAGTAACTTAGATATCTTATTGACATGACAAGGCTTTACAACTTTAAATGCCAGGGCTAAAAATAACAGAACCATCCCGATTACGCTTCCCGGGATAAACCCGTGGATAAAATGGCTGATACACTCTCCTACAAAGTAGAAAAACAAGATGTGAAAAACTTGCAATAACATAATCTTTTTGCCTAAACTAAATGCCTATTTATACACTATTTGATAATCGTTGCAAAGATAAGTTAGCAATATGTAATGATGTTCTACAACATACTTAATTAACAGAGTTTTTAACATTCATTGAAAAATGACCTGTTTCAAAACACGCCGGCTTTTTGTCAATTTACGCCGGCTTTTGATGAATATACGCCGGCTTTTCATCAAAACAAAGGGTATTTGAAAACAAAGCTCCCGAGCATCAAAAACGATTCCCGTATCATCCTTTTTCAAAACTCCCGACAATCGTCCGTGACTTATTTCCATACTTACCTTTCACTTTTCTTCTATCTGCTTGATAGTCTAATAAATGAGGTGATTCAAGCCTTTTCTGTGTCCGATTTTTCCCGGACATCTGTATCGGATTACTACTCGGTTGGAACATAGCCGACAGGAAAAATGAACCACCAACAAGCTTTTCCCTGTTATCAGCATATTCAAAAAATAGAACATCTCATTCTAATAAATGGAATAATCATTAGCTAAGATGAAATTCATATATCCTGCAAAAACAAACAGATAACGAAAAAACAGAAACATTTAGATATAAAAAAAAGAATATATTTTTCTACAAATTGACCTTGTGAGGCTTTGCGAATTGTTGTTCCTTTGCAACCGGAAAAAAGTGTATAAATCAGAAAAAAATATAGCATGAAGTATTTGAAATTTTTACGAACGTATGTATGTCTGCTGTTGGGCTTTGCTGCCTTTACAGCATGTACCTCGGATGAAGAAGAAGCCTTGATCCCCGAAGGAAAAGGCTATGTGAAGTTAAGCTTAAATGCAGATGCCGGTTTCCAGACCAAGGCGGTAAATGAATCGGACTATACGAAGTTGGATAATTATACGGTTCAGATTTGGCAAGATGGTAAAATTGTTCCAGGATGTGAGTGGAAGTATTCGGAAATGCCAGCATTTACTGAATTGCAAAATGGAACTTATACCTTATCTGCTTTTATAGGAGATAGTACGAAAGCAACTTATATAGATGATCTCTGTTTCTTAGGATCTGAATCTTTTGTATTAAAGAACGATTCAGCTCAGGTTTCTGTAGATTGTAAGCCTAATTCAGCTCGAATCAATGTTGTGTTCGGCGAAGAGATGGAGAAATATTTTTCAAGTTATGAAGTCAAAATCACTACAGTCGCTCAATCTAAAACAGGTACTCCTTTTACCTGGGATAAAGATACAACTGGTCCAGTTTATTTTAAGGTAAATAAGAACGAGACAGTAAATTTTGTTGTGAAGCTGACAAAAACAGATGGAACGAAAGTAGAAGATAAGACTTATTCTTATTCATTAAGCCCGGGTAATGCTAAAAAGATTACATTGACTCCGAATGTTACATCTGGAAGTTTTGAGCTTACGATCAAAATAGATGGAACGGCTATTGATCATATTGTAGATATTGAAGTTCCCTCCGATTGGGTTTAATGAATAATTATTAAAGAAATTAGAGATGAAAACAATTAATAAATGGGCGCTGGGTATCGCTCTTATGGCTGGATTGGCGTCATGCGAGATGAAAGATGAATTATTGGGTGATTCTGTTCTTTCTGGTGATACCGGGTTTTTGGCATTGAATGTGGCTACCGCTAATGTATCAACAAAAGGTACAACAGACCAGGTAGATGAATTTCCTGTAACTATCAAAGGAAAGGATGTTGAATATACCAAAACGTATGATTCTTATGCGGAGTTGAAAAAAAAAGAAAGTATAGAATTACCTGTTGGTACTTTTACTATAGAAGCTCATTCTCCAGTTGAATTTGAGGATGTAATGTCTGAACCCTATTATGGTGGGACAAAAGATATTACGATTACCAAAGGAGTAACATCTGAAGAGGAGGTCCAATGCAAGATACAGAATGTAAAAATAACCATGAGTTATACTGCTGCCTTTTTGCAGACATATGAGTCGTGGACGATTACTGTTAATGATAAAAAAGGACATGTAGAAGTTTTTACTAAAGAAGATGGAACGGAACCTGCTTCTGTTTATTGGAAATTGGATGGTACGGTAGAAACTATTTATATTGAGGGAAAAGCTGTCAATAAAACGACAAAAGAAGAAGTTTCTATTTATGGTACAGCGAAAAAAACAAATTTACCGGGCTATGAGGATGATGATGATACAGCTTTTGTGGGTGGTGATGAATTGAAGATTGAAGCGAATCCAGTTCAGGTAGAAGGTTCAACACCTGGTGTTGAAAAAGAAGGTATTGAAATTAATGTGTCTGGATTTGATTCTGAGGAAAATATAGAAATTCCAATTGATGTGGAGCAAGGAACCAATACTCCGGGTGAAGGCGGAGAAGAAGGTGATGGCGATGGAGAAGAAACTCCAGATCCACAACCAGGAGAAGGACCGACCATTCAATTACCGGGTGACATAACCTATTCTATTTCTGCTGGTGATGCGCCTGAAAGTGCTATAGTAAGAATTGAATCATCAGATAAATTTGAAAGTATTGTTGTAAAGATAGTTGCAGGTAATGAGGGCTTTAACAAAGCATTAGAAGATTTACAAGCTAAACAACTTGATTTTATTAATGGTGTAAATATTGTTGACAATCCTATATTTCAGGGCCTTATGTCTGATTTGGGACAGAATGGTACAGTTACAAAAGAAGATACTTCCTTTAATTTTGAAATAGCTGCATTTTTCTCCATGATGGAAATTTATAAGACAACAGATGCTGGAAAATCACATCAATTCGTAATTATAGTTACTGATCAAAAAGAGAAAACTGCAGATGGGATATTAAATGTCACAATAAATGAATGATAGCTATCATGGAAAAGATATATAATATATTATTAATAATGATATATGGTCTTATTTTTACAGCTTGTCAAAATGATGAGGGTATTTTACAAGATCAAGCAGTAGGCTATTTAAGATTGGAAGTTGGGGCAGATAAGACAACTATTACCAAGGCGGAAGAAGCCTATAATCCGAAACAAATTGCTGTTAAGATTATTGACGAGACGGGTAAAACGGTAAAAGAAACAGATGATTATACAACTTGGACGGATGCAATCGCTTTGACTCCGGGTAAATATAAGATATCTGCTTCATCAGCCGGTTTCGACGGAACTACTGCGGCATGGGATAAACCTTATTATGCCGGATTAGACAGCGTGACGATTGTGAAAGGTGAATCGGTTTCTAAAACGGTGACTTGTACTTTGGCAAATGTATTGGTTACAGTAGAGTTTGATAGTGAATTTAAGAAAGCATTTAAAAGTGCGACTGTCGTTGTAACTGATACGGTAACAGCCAGTAACAAGGTGACTTTTACGATGAATGAAACAACCGAAAAAGGAAAAGCTTATTTCCCTGTTACAGGGTTGTTTGCAGATTTGGCTGTAACGAACCAAAAAGATAAAATCTTTAGTAAAAAAGATACGGTAGAAGATGTAAAAGCTCGCGAAAATGTTATTTTGCGTTATAAATTGGGTGAATCTTCTACCGGTTCTACCAACATTGATATAACATTGGATGGTACAACAAAAACGTATATTTACACGATTGGTGTGCCTTTAACAGCTACTTCAACGATAGTAGCATCAGAAGCAAATGCGTGGAGTTCTTTTGTTTACTTAAATGCAGAGATCCCTTCTTTTGCCGGAATTTTTGATTCGTCTAAACTATCTTTTGAATATAAAACAGCTGAGGCCTCGGAATGGATAAAAGTAGAAACAGAAAAGACGGTTATCGAAAAGGATAAAAAGTATTCTATTAAACTTTCGGACCTAGCACCTGGAACAGCTTATCAGTATAGAGTTTTCTATGATGATGGTACAGAGAAAGGTATTGAAAGTAATGTCGTGGACTTTGTGACAGAAATCAAAGCTCAACTTCCAAATTCTAATTTTGATGAATGGTTCCAGAAGGGCTCAACTTGGTATGCTATTTCGTCTGATGATAACTCTAAGGCTACCAGTGATAGCAATGATATGTTATTTTCTTTTTGGGATTCTGGAAATCCGGGAACATCTTCTTTTAAAGATGCAAATCCTACGGTTAAAGAAGAGACAGACGTAAATACTTTAGGTGGAAAGTCAGCCAAATTGTCATCACAATTTGTGGGCGTTTCATTTTTAAATATGGGAAAATTTGCTGCTGGTAATATTTACACTGGTCATTTTTGTAGTGCAAACACAGATACGTACCAAGCAAAAATTAATTTTGGACAGCCATTCACATCTAGGCCAACTCAGCTAAAAGGTTGGTTTAAATACAATCGAGGAACGAATGTAGATTATCCAAAAAATGATGGTGAATATAAAAATATTTTACAATCAGCTGGTGGAGATTTATGTTCTGTTTATATTGCATTAGTTGATAACGAGGGATTTACGTATGATGGAAAAAAATTTGCTTATGAAATAAATGGCGATTTAAGTGGTGACGATCCTGATAATTTCAAATATAAAAATGCTATCGATTTTTCAGAAAATAATAAACATATTATAGCTTATGGTACTCTTTCTGATGAAGAAGCTAAAGGAACAGGCGAATGGCAGGAATTTACAATCGATTTGAAATATCGAGACATTACTCGTATTCCAAAGTACATTATCGTAGTTGCTTCTGCAAGTAAATATGGAGATTATTTTACAGGTAGTACAAGTAGTGTGATGTACATAGATGATTTTGAATTGATTTATGGTGATGAACCTGTATTGTCCGAATAATTTATAAATAGAGCAGAGTGTAAACTCTGCTCTATAATCCTTTTATCCAATTGTGTTCGAAAGAAATTGAGTACCTTTGCAGGCTCAATACAGATTCCGCCCTTTCAGGGCTTAGATTGTATTGATGGAAATACCCAGGGCGTTGCCCTAGGCTATAAAATCTCAGGCTTTCAGCCAGATCGTGTAGATCGTAGTTGGGTTGTTCGAAACCATAAACTTTAGGGCATTATTTTGATTCTATGTGTGTAGAATTGATAATATTTGGCCGAAAGCTTAAAAACATTATATCACGATGCAACTGTTTAAATGAAACTAGGATGAAGATCTGGTAATCTTTAAGCTTGTAGTTTAGGTTTATGTTGAGGTATAATTGTTCGAATGAAAAAGAAGACGGCTTGTTGCTTTTTTTAGGTATATATAGCTTAGAAAAGTTAAGTTGGGATGAAATCGTTCGAATGAAACAAGATGAGGAATTGGTAATTTTTAGGCTGAAAGCCTAAAATAATAAAGCCCAGGGCAACGCCCTGGGAATATGAATAAAAAATAAATAAGCCCTGAAAGGGCGGAATAAAAATATGTCACAATCATTGGCAAAAAATTATATTCACCTGATATTCGCAACCAAATATCGGGAGAATATAATCAAACAAACCGATTTATCGGAACTATATGCTTATATCACCGGAATATTAAATCATATAGATTGCCCGATGATATGTATAGGCGGTACGACGAATCATGTTCATGTTTTGTGTGTATTAAACAAAAACATGGCTTTGTCAAAGATGGTGGAAGAGGTTAAACGTAGCTCTTCAAAATGGATAAAAAGCAAAGAGCCTTTTTATCGGCAATTTGGATGGCAGAACGGATACGGTGCATTTTCAGTGAGTCAGTCGAAGGTGGAAATTGTTGTTAAATATATCCAGAACCAAGAAGAACATCATAAGAAAATGCTGTTTGTTGACGAATTGAAAATGTTTTTGCGAGAATATGGTGTTGAATACAAGGAGGAATATTTGTAACAGTATTCATCGCATTGCTCCTTATTGAAGGGCGATTTTTAGGCTGAAAGCCTAAAATAATAAAGCCCAGGGCAACGCCCTGGGAATATGAACAAAAAATAATAAGCCCTGAAAGGGCGGAACAAATTAAGGAGATGACATTTAGAAAACAGATTATATGTATAGAAAGCTAATTATAATAATGGGGCTATGGATCGCGATGATCGGTAGCGTGATGGCACAACGTGGAAAGCGTGCCATCAAACGAATTGATCGGGATGTACAATCCCAGGTATTTATTCCGAAAGGAACATGGATGGCAGGAGGAACGGTTTCCTATTCCGAACATGATGAAAGCAATTTGAATTTCCTCGTCATTAAAGATGTGGAAGGAAAGGGTTATGATTTCAATGTCAGTCCGTATGTTGGTTATTTCTTCCGTGATAATATAGCTGCCGGCTTTCGTTTTGCATATAATCGGGATTATCTGGATCTGGGAAATTTTGATTTGAATCTTGGAGAAGATTTTAATATTAGCTTGAAAGATATTTATTATCTGGAGCATAAATATGAAGCTTCTGCTTTTTTGCGAACTTATATGCCGATAGGTAGGAGTAAAATATTCGGTTTGTTCAATGAGGCGCGTCTGACTTACGGATATGGCCGGGGTAAAAACTCAACCGGATCAGGAACAACGTATGACGGTTCATTCCAAACCGTGCAAAACTTGCAGATTGGTTTTGCTCCTGGACTGGCTGCCTTTATTACTGACTGGTCGGCAGTGGAAGTTTCTGTTGGTGTGATGGGATTTAACTTTAAGTGGATTGATCAGGAAACAAATCGGATTGAAGAAGGAACTCAGCGCGTTTCTTCAGGAAACTTTAAGATCAATTTGTTTTCTATAAATATCGGAATGACATTCTATTTATAATATCGTTTGATGAATAAATTTAGGTATCAGAAAATGGCAATGAAAAATATATTATATACGTTACTTTCAGTTAGCTTGTTATTCTCTTGTGCGATAGAAAATGATATTCCGTATCCAATTCTTGAAGCCAATATTTCATCTATTGAGGTGGAAGGCCAGCGGGCTGGAACTGATAGCCAGGACAAGAATGCAATTATCGATAAAGCTCAACGGACGGTAACGCTTTATGTCAATGATTCGGTCGACATTACACGTTTGAAGATAACCAAATTGATGTTAGACCCACGAACCGCTACAATCGGTATCGATTCAGCGGCCTGTGTGAATTATGAGAAATTTCCGACTACAGATTTTGCATCGTTGGATAGTTTACCTCTATCTGCCAATACGCGGGTTAACTTTAGTAAACCTGTTACATTAACATTGTCGACATATCAAGATTATCTGTGGAAGATTACCGTCAATCAGATTGTTGAACGAACTGTTGATGTAGTGGGTATGACGGATTATGTGTTGGATGCAAATTCGCGAAATGTAATTATTTATGTTGGAGAAGATCAAAACTTGTCGAATATCCAGATAAATAAATTGAATTTAGGTGGTGAATACGGTCAAGTAAAACCAGATCCAACAACTGTTCATGATTTTTCTACTTCACAAACTTTTTATGCAGCTCGTCATGGAGAAGATACTTGGCAAGAATGGAGAGTATTTGTCTATAAGTCGGATGGTGGAGGTAATACCGGATCTTCTGAAACATTTGCAATGGTAACAAAAGCCACCGTTAAAGGTTCTATTCAAAGTGGTAAAACGCCGGTAGTTGAATATAAAAAGCAGAGTGATGCTAGTTGGAATACTGTTCCGGATTCTGATGTTTCTGTATCAGGAACTTCATTTACTGCAACGTTGACCGGATTAACAGCTTCAACAACCTATGTTTATCGGGTTAACGTTGATGGCACTACGGGTAATGAACAATCTTTTACAACAGCTGCTGCTGTACCTTTGGAGAATGGGAGTTTCGATAATTGGTCCTCAGAAGCTGCTGCAAATGGAACTCTTTGGCAACCTTGGTCAACAACTTCGTTTTGGGATACAGGGAATAAAGGCGCAACAACGATAGCTGACAGTAACAGTACACCAACAACAGAAACTTGTAATGGTTCTGGGAAAGCGGCTTCACTGGAGACCAAATGGGTTGTGTTGAAATTGGCTGCCGGAAATATATTTACTGGATCGTATGTTCGCACCGATGGTACAAATGGCGTATTGAGTTTTGGTCGTGAGTTTAATTCATTCCCTTCTAAGCTGCGAATTAATTATAAATATACTTCTGCCTCTATCGATAAAGTGGGTGATGATTCGTTGGAGAATTTAAAAGGACGTCCGGATTCCTGCCATATTTATATAGCCTTGACAGATTGGGATGCACCGTTAGAAATACGAACTCGTCCATCTGAACGTCAGTTGTTCAATAAAAATGATTCACATGTTATAGCTTATGCCGAATATGTCAGTGGAAGTTCGGACGCACAATATAAACAGAAAGATTTAGTCTTGGATTACCGATATACAAACCGGACACCTAAATATATATTGATCGTAGCGTCTGCCAGCAAGTATGGAGATTATTTTACTGGCGGCGTGGGTAGTAAATTGTTGATAGACAATTTTGAGTTGATTTATGATTAATAAGAATAGCAATATAAAGATGAATCTTATGAAATACATTCATTCCCTGTATATTGGTTTATTAAGTCTATTGTTCATTGGCTGTCAGGAAGAACAGTTGAATAATATGCAAACGGGAGGTTTCCAGATTTCATTGCAGGATGTGGCTGCCGATATTACAACTAAGACGCTTCCTGAAAATCTTGAAGATCCTGTTGTTAGTAATTTTCAGTTGAAGATTACAAACGAAGTTTCTGGTACTTCTATTTATAATGGAGCTTATACATCCAATCTGATTCCTGCTTCGACAGGAGTATATTCCATAACAGCTACTCATGGCGATAATCCGACTTTAGCCAAAGATAATCCTTATTATAAAGGTGATACGACAGGTGTGGAACTAGAAGAAGATCAAGTCGCTTCAGTTGAATTAAAATGTCGGGTTGCCAATGCTTTGGCTTCTGTTGTTTATACAAGTGAGGCTATGTTTAAAGAAGTTTTCACGGATTATGGAGTAAAAGTTGGAATAGGGACTCTTATGGTTGATTTGGAAAATGGAACAACTGAAAGTGCTTATTATCAAGCGGGATCAATACCTACATTCACCTTTGTTGGAACATTAAAAGGTAATGGAAAGGAAGTAACCAAAGTATTGGAAGATACTAAACTGACTGATCCCTCAACTTTTGCTGCAGGGCAACATTGTAAGATAACATTATCGTTATCAACGACAACAGCCGGAGTCAATCTGGATATTGAAAAAGTGGAAGCAACTCCAGTTACTATTACAGCAACAATTCCAATGGAGTGGTTGCCGGCCCCAAAGGTCAGTGCGACAGGATTCGACGAAAATAAGACATTGACAATCTATGAAACAGTTGCACCCGATGCGGCTTCAATCGATTTTGAAGTAGCCCAACCGCTGCAAGATCTTTCATTTACGCTTAATTTTGAAGACGAACAATTCACATCCTTAAATAAGGATTATCAATTATCAACCATGACCGACGAAGAGAAAATTGCGTTATCAGATGCAGGTATTACCCTGCCATTGATCGGTTCAAATGAACCGAAAATCGCTTTCTCTCAAGCATTCAATGCACGTTTACTTTCCAAGAATGATGGTGTGGTAAACAACAAGATCACTATCAATAGTGTACAAGCAAATAATCGAGAAAACAAGGATGAAGCTCCTCTAACCTATATCATTGCTGTGCATAAGCCGGAATTCTCTGTTTCTGTACTGCCTGGCAATATATGGACAAAAGAATTTATTGCTGAAGAAATTACAGTTGAAGAAGGGAAAGGAGATTTAGGAATCATCAAAAAGGATTTAGTCTATCAATATCAAGATTCAGATGGAGAGTGGAAAAATTGCAGTAACCAGGATAGCCGTCAACAAATCTTTGCAGAACATCCTCAACATAGAAATTATAAAGTGAGAGCTCTATACAGAAATGTATTAGCCTCTAATGAAGTGGATGTAGAATTAGAAGAGCCAAAAGCCTTGCCGAATGGAAATATGGAAGAATGGATTTCTAGTACTCGATATAAACAACCTTATTATCAGCCATGGTCTAATGAAGCGTGGTGGGATACAAATAATAATGAAACAATGTCCAAATCCTATTTGACTTATCCTAATTATAAATGTTTTCCGACAACAACTTACACAGATGGTGGTGTATCAGGGAAAGCAGTTGTCATACGTAGTGTAGCAGTAAATGGGTGGAACTCTGAGGTGATGGGTGAAGGAAAAACTAGAGGCGTTTTTTATGCAGGTTCAACTTCTGAAGACGGAACAATGACTGAAGGACGTGAATGGTTTTCTCGACCATCACAATTGACCTTTATGTATCAATATGACAGTTATGACAATGAACATTTTGGCGTTTATGTTGAATTAATATCACAAGATGGGACAATAATTGCTTCTGGTCAATTTGTTTCCACACAAGGAGTTAGCATATCCAATTTTGAGAAAGTGGAAGTTCCACTTAATTATATGGATAGTTCTCTCAAAGCTGGAAAAATAAAAATTCGTTTTGTCTCAGTTGCTGATGGAGAATCTGTTAGCACAAGAAAACAAACAATTTCTATCCCTGCTGGCTCATATAAAATATATGGAGGTAGTGCTCTCACTGTGGATGATATTACCCTTGTTTATGATAAATAGTAGGCTGAAAGCCTAAGATAATCCAGCCCAAGGCATCGCCTTGGGAAGAGAGGCATAGAAAATAAAAGCCCTGAAAGGGCGGAATAGAGGAAAAAGTTCTGCCCCTTCAGGGCTAAAGAAGATAAAAAAATAGTCTTAGGGCGTTGCCCTAAGCTATACCCTATAAGGCTTTCAGCCTAACATTGTTTAGAATGAAAAGCATGTCAACTTGCTGAATAGCTTGAAAGCCTGATATTTTGTACGTAATGACACTAAAGATAAAATATAAACATACAGATATGAAACGAATTTGGTTATATACAATCTGTTTAGGTTTAGTTGGATTATTTGCTTGTCAACAAGAAGATTTACCATCGGTAGGAGAGACAGGTTCCCTTTCGTTGGAGAACATGACTGTTGAGGTGGCAAATACGGAATCCATTTCCACCCGTGCTGTGGATAATGATTTGTATGTGGAAATATCCAGTCAAGATGTGACTCCTGAGGTGACCTTGAAGTATAATCCGGGGGATAATATTCCAAGTAAAATTGAATTAGGAGCAGGTCGTTATGCTTTGAAAATATACAATGATACAACGTTGTTGGATAAAACACCCGTTTTCTATAAAGATACGATATTTGATATAGAGGCAGGTAAAGTAAATTATCTTTCTGTTAAAGTTCCAATGATTAATTGGGGGGTACAATTAGATTTACCCAAAAATTTCGCAGACTGGTTTGATGAAGAAAACTATAGATTTACTGTGAAAGTAGGAGAGAAAACTGTTGAATTGAAAGATCAGGAAATAGCTTATTTCTCCCATTCTAAAGATGTAAAACTTTCTTATCAGTTAGTTGCAACCAATAACGATGGAGAACGCTTTGAAAGTGAAGAAATAATTTATGACGGAGTCTTATCTCCTGGCACTATCTACGTAATTACCTACGATTATGCTACGAAAGCTTTACGTCTGCTTGAACCTTAATTGGGCTTGAAGCAGATACCCCATAAAAATTCCTCTAACAACTTCACAACCCAAAGATGGGGCGAAGCGGTTGGAGGAATTTTAGTTATTACTTGATCCATTTGATAGGATACGGGGAGCGGGACCACGGATACATCTTCTTGGTTCGGTTGCGATGGTTGTGAGTCCATAGTGTTTGCCTGAAAAGGAGTGAAACATCTACTCAGGAATATAGTCTTCCTTGATAAACGCATCGTACACCCGTTTCGGATGATCGTTGGTCGAGAAGCCAATGTCGCCGAAGGTCTATTGGCGGAACTTCTTCAGCTTCAGATTGTCCATGGCATATTCGCGCAAAGGCTTGTGCATGTCGCCCAATAAAGAGCTGTGAACAGGCTGATCGAGCAGATTCTCTTTCGGCGTTATGATAGGGAGAAGCTTTTGTTCCAATAATCCCCGATAAGCCCCTGTATATTCGCACCAGCATACATGGTTTACTTCATACAAACGGTAGGTATATTTTGACCATGCCGTCTTTAGCAGAATCTCATTCTCAGAAACCTCGGCTGTCGCTTCTTGCGGATATGCAAAATCTCTGATCTTGATACGTTTTCTCTTGTCATCAATTTCTTCCACTTCGGTAATCCAAAAGTCGGAATGCAGTAGCTGGTCTAATATACCGGCTAACGTCTCTTTGATCTCAAACTGAATTTTCATGATATTTGCCTTCTGTCAAGGACTTCGTTTGATTACTATATAAATGATAACAAGCAAACTGTGTGAAAAGTTCATAAGATCTTTAAATCTGTTGATCCGAAGCAAAATGTTACTACAAAAAGAACACAATTGAGGACAAATAAAACAGGCACGGATTCTTTTTCTTCCGTGCCTGTTCCTGATGAAGCGGATTGCTTATTCGATAATATACTCAACCGGTGTCTTTACACAGCGTAGGGTACGCGTCTTGGTGGAGTTTTGTCCGGCAAACTTATACCAGTTTCCGGTTCCTGTAGCCCGTGCACTACCTTCAATCAGCCAGGTTGAGCCACTGTTTCCGTATGTACCAAATATGATAAACATCTTGGCAATGTTTCCGATATCTACACTATATTGATGCCCTAATCCACAGAGAACGAAATGGGTATCATTGTAGTTGAAGTCATAGAAATTGACCGGTCCGTACGAAGCTCCGAGGAAAGTCGCATCACGTTCCACAATATCAAATGTCAGGCGCTGACCCAAGTTGTTGTTAAATGCATTGGAGCCATAGCCCAGGTTGAAGTTATTGTTGGCCGTAAAGAAACGGTAATCATCATAATCGGGTATCTCGAAGCCATCGGGAGCCATTACAGTCGGATCAATGGTTCCGAAATTGCCGGCACTTGCCTTCATTCCTTCGTAATAGAAGCTGGAACCATCGTGGCGTAACGGTAAACCATCCGGATTGCCACCCTGATACTGATCTCCCAGAATATGCAGGAACTCGTCATCGGTACAGTTGGTCAGATACTCGCCCAGATCTCTTCCGGCTGCCGGGTCGTTGGCTACCAGAATCTGGTCTTCAAAGCGTTTGACATTTCCCCGCAAGTTGTATTTGCACCACCAGATTCCGTTGACGTTGACTACCGGTAATCCCCAGTATTGGCGCGTCACGAAGAATTCTTCCGGTTCACTGCCGTCGGTATTGCAGATAATGATTTTCCCTTCTTGCGTACGGCCGTCAGCATCCGGATCATTCGGTTTCCATCCGGCTACAACCCGGTATCGGTTTCCTTCTTCGGGATAGACTTTCAACCAGGGCATATCATCTGTTTCCACCCGAATCTCTTTACCCGACTGTGGCCGGAATACTCCCAGTTCGCCGTCAATGTAACGGTCGAAGTCGCATCGCCAGTTCTCATCAAAAGTCAAGGCTCCCGTCAGTTCTGTCGGGTTTGCCTGCTGGATCAGACTGATACGTCCGATCCGGACATCCGGTTCGTTTACCGGATATACATCCAGATGAACCCATTTTTCGCTCACACCGGGAGAAAGATGATGAGCTACGACCTGAAATGAAGCTGGATCAGCCATGGGAGTCACCTGGAAATGAGAATCAGACGAACTGATCTGAACATTGACTGCTTCCTGTTTGTGCAGGCGGAAGCTGAAGTTATTTCCCACATGACTGATGTAAATCCGATTCCCTTCGCATGTGACGTTTGCCGGTAATGATTGGAGATCTACAGAAACCCGATCGTTCACAGCGCCTTCCTCTTGATCTCCGGCTTCCCACTGGTTCGTCAGGATTTCTGCTTCCAGCTTGGCGCCGGTCCCTTTGATCCGGAGTGTATAGACAAAATTCCTGACGATACGCTGAGGCAAAGACGTCTGTAATATTTGTGTAACACCGTTGATCGTTACTTTAGCCTTGACAGCCAACTGGCTGTTCTGTTGCTCATATAAATAAAACAAACCGGGAACATTACTTGTCTGGGCAGCATCGAATGTCCGGACAAGGCTTTCCTGCTGTGCATCCGGAACAGCCTGAATGTCATCCTGCGGTAATAAATAACCCGCCTGATATACATGAGCAATCGTTACTTCATTTACGGCTACGGATTTAGAGGCAACTTCCAAGTCAATTCGGGCAATTCCACGCTGTAGGTGAACTGTTGTACCCATGGCAGAAGGTGCCAAGTCCATTGTACCCGACATGATCTGCGGTGCATTTCCGGTTGCCTGGTTCTGTATCGTCAGACGAAGAAATTCCTCTTCCGGCATCTGCTCGTAGATTTGTTCCCTTACGTCGGAAGTCGTATTGGCCAGGAAATAAAGCTTTCCGGTTTCGTCTTCGGCATCAATGCGGCAGATACTGTCGGAACCGATGACCAGATCCGGAAATGAACGCACCAGCGCATTTCCGGAGAATAAATAAGCGGCCAGATGAGCAATCTTTTTCTCTGCCGGTAATTCGGTAGTCGTTCCTTGTGCTCCGAAAGAAACAGTCCGGACTTTGATACCCGATCGGTTCAAATCAGGAGATAAGCTTGCCGTATCTTCCGAACAGGCAACACACACAAGCAGAAAAAGAAGGGCAGATAACCCCATAACATATTGTTTCATATTGAATAGACTGCAGTTATGCTTTTATTTATTATGGATTATACAAATTCGGATTTTCTCTGGATCGCAGGTATTCCCACGAATCAATCGGGAACCGGTGAATGTTGTTGACATAAAAGTGATTCATAACACTTTCTGCCCAAGGTCCGTAGGTAAACGACGAACTGTGACCATATCCCATACAATGTCCTAACTCATGAAAAGCCAGACTGCAATAGTAGGTATTGCTGTAATGATAGTTCAGGATATACTGGGCAAGTCCGTACACACCAATACCACCTAATCCGGCAACAGCACCCGGCTTGATCAGTCCCAGCTTAAAAGACGACATGCTCCGAAACTTGGTCATGATGGTACTTACCGGAACCGGTCGGTTGGCATCATCATGGAACTCACCGTTGGCAGCAACATAGTCATGCATGGTCTGTTCGCACTCCGGAAGTTCCCACATATAGGCCACATTGGTAAAGTAAGCAATGTATTCCCGAATATGGACCGGACGCACACCTCTCCAGTTACCGGCCGGTTGTCCGTCGGGAGCATCCGGATCGCCTCCGTAAGAGGCAAAAGAAAGATACCAGTTGACTTTTATCTGCTCAATCATTTTCCAGTACGGATCATCAGAGACAAGCTTGAATTCGATCTGACTGTTGGTAAATGTTTCCTGTCTGGGTATTTTTACCCGCTTGCCGGATTCTGTATAGTAGATGACATCTCTACTCATAAATGGAATCGGCAGGAGAGCATCTCCCAACATCGGTATTTCCTCATAATAAGCAAACTTGAGCCATTCCGAGCTGTATTGGCTGATCCGGGCGTAGATTGTCATTCCTTTGACCGGACGGACCGAGTAGAAACGAGTATGCAACATGGCATTCTCGTCGATACGTACCTGAAGCGGCTGATTGATCCGGAATGAACGCTGGCTAGCATCATAATAGACCTCTTTGGATTCGGAATCACTTAAGATGCTGTAATGCTCACTTTCTTCGTAAGCCCGAGCAGTCGCGAAGACCGTTCCGTCCTGATCATCATCACACGACAAGACCGTATTGACTTGTTCGTTTCTGTTGGGTTGGATATGAATCCGGAATGAATATTGCTGTTTGCTCTCTTGGTCAGTATGATGTAATTTGCTCATTTCGATCGTACCCGTACTTTCTTCTCCTACCACCGGCATAAACAGGAGTTCTTTCTTCTCCAAAAGAGATTGTATTTGGAAAGAGCCGTCACTCTGTCCGGAATATTCCTGGTTGGCCGAGAAAGACGTATAGAAACGCGTATTCGACGCATCCATCGTCAGTTCAGTGACTGCCGTACGGACATAATCGTTGTTGTAGGAAAAGTCGAAAGAGATTTTCCCGATGATTCTTTTCAGGCTGACTTCCGATAAAGAGCTCTCTTCTTGTCCGTTGCTGTTCAGAGATACCGAAAAAGGAATCTGGGCATAGAAATATTCTGCCTCCAGCGGACGTTGCAGGTTCTCCGGAAAAGTAAGCCACGTATCATGGATAGACGAGATCGGATGTACAGTGGCCTGATCCTGGGTTTCGTCGCCCACGACAGCCAGAACCAATAACTTATAGTCTCCTACCTGTAATCCTTCAGCAAAGATTTTCCGGCTGTCAGGCAAGTACGTACTTTTAATATTCGGTACAGCTTCACCATCTTCTGTAACAATCAGGTGTTCAACCCGACTGAATTCGCCGGTTGATTTGGTAGTCTGCAAGGTCTCTCCGTCGAAAGGTTCTTCCGTCAGATGAAACACAATACCTCGGACTGCGTCTGGTTGCTTTTCCCAGCTATCCTGCTCATCGCAGGCAAAAAGAAAAGGTATTACGAGCAGGAATAAGAAATATCGTTGTAGATTCATACGTAAAAGTCTGTTCAGAAAAAAAGGACCGATAGGCTGAAGCTGTATCTGAAACGTCAATAGAACAGTTTCAAGGTCCTATCGTTCCTTTATATTATATATAACTAATCAATGATTCTCCCTTTAATTATAGATGTATTCCACAGGTGTTTTCACACATCGGATGACACGTGTACATCTGGCCGGATAAGTAGCCGTTTTAAACCAGTTACCTCTTCCCGTAGATGTGGCATAACCTTCCATCAACCAGGTAAACCCGTCGTTGAAGTGAGATGCCCAGATGATATAGAGCGATTTGAACATGTCAGAACCGTCGCCATACGTTTGGGCTCCCGGACCGAAAAGAATCAATTCGGTAGAGTTTGCACTTTCTATTTTGACACTATGATGATGAACCGGCCCATAACTGATACCGTTGATCTCCAGGTTGGCGCGTTCATAGTTCTTGATGTTGATTCGCTTTCGGGCCTGTGTCCAGTAACCGTTTGTTGCCCCGTTACCGAAGTTAATATCCGTAGAAGAAGTCGCATGGTCCATCTTGAACTTGGTGAACTCTTCATCGCCCGGTAACTGATAACCATCAGGTGCCATTTCTGTAACTGGTAGGTTCCCGATAAAGACCGCATTATTCTGGTTGAACCCTTCATAGTAAAAAGAAGTCCCGTTATGCCGGAGTTTGAGTCCATTCGGATTATCTCCTTGGTAACTGTCTCCCCAGATGGCCAGCCATTCCTCATCCGAACAAGTTGTCAGATAGTCGTACAGACTTACATCTTTAGCCGGATCATCCTGAATGGATATCTGGTCTTCAAACCTTTTTACATTTCCTTGCAGATTATATTTACACCACCAGGTTCCGTCTACATTGACTACCGGTAAGCCGTAATTTCTCCGTCGGATCGTATATTCTTCCAGTGTCTCTCCGGATTCACTGAGAATCTTCAGCTTTCCTTCCTGTACACGTCCGTCGGCTTCCGGGTCATTGGGTTTCCATCCGGCGAGCAAACGTACTTGTTCCGGTTGGCTGTCGTCGGTTACAGTCTTTAACCAGATTCCTTCTGTCTGGATCTGTTTCCCTCCGGTCAGCGTAAACCGGGCCAGTTCTCCATCCAGGTATTTGCCATAGTCGCAAAGACGATGGAGATCGAATGCAAGAGAACCTTTCATTTCTATATCATTCTTCTGCAAGGTTAAATCTATCTTGTCTTCATAGCTTTGTTCCAGTATTTTATATTTGATACCAAGCGCTGTACTCTTTTCGGTATGACCGATCGGATTCAAGCAGGTGGTAATGATGAATTTATTGATGGTATCCGGCACGGCCTCTACCGTTATTCCCAGATTCGGATCTTTTAGTTGCAAGTCCACTTCACTGGGAGCGTTCAGAACCAATGTCATCCGGCTTGCTTGATAAGGCACTTGGATGGCATCAAGGCTCTCTGTCAGTATTACCCCTTCAGAAAAGGTCGATAAATCCGGATTCACCAGAATCCGTGACGACAGATCCGGGTATAGTTCCTGATCTTCTCCGTCATTCCATTCATCAATTTTTATCTCGGCTTCAATAGCCGCATTATTTCCGAATATACGAATCGTATAAACGGCATTTCGTTTGACAGTTTCGGGAAGTTGTGCCTTTAGCACACTTTCTTTTCCATCCCGTGATACGATAATAGATACAGCCAGCTGGTCATTGGCTTGCTCATGCAGATACAACAAGCCTGATTTCGAAGCGTCCAGTTGGGGCTCGAATTGTAAATTGATATCTTCGAATTCGGCGTTTGCAGCCGTTTTGATCGGATCTTGTCCGAACAAATATCCCATTTGGGCTACATGCTTGATTGAAATACTTTTGACCGTTGTCTCCGCATCTTGAAGAGCCAAGTCAATACGGGCAACGCCATGCCGTAATGATACTTGCTGAGAAGTTGAAGTTCCACTCAGATCCAGTCGTCCACTGAGGAAATCTGAGGCTGAAGAAACAGAAGGCAAGGTTGTCAGCTGCAGAAAATCTTCTTCATTCATGCCTGACTGGATGAAAGAAGGATCTGTTATCGCATCTGAATTTCCTAAGAAATAGAGTGTCCCTTTGTTACCAGGGACCTCTATAGAATATTCGTTTACATCTTGCCTCGCTAGATCTTCATATTTTTTGATAAGCTTTCCTTCGTCAAAAAGATAAGCATCCAATTCATGTATCTGATTTTCATCAGGCAATGACGCATTAGCTCCGGAAACGGAGAAATGAGCCGCCTGGATACGGAATGTATTGGAGTTACCTATGGTTTGACGAATATCATCGTGCTCGGTACATCCGCTGAAGACGAGCATGAAAATAAGTCCTAACAAGAAATATTTATTCATACGAGATCAAGTATTGTTTAAACGTTTCGGGAAACAATTGATTCCGGAGTTGCTGTTACATCTTCTCCCGGAGTCCATTCTTCTACACTGGTTGTGACATTGATGGTGATTTCAAAGTCTTCTGTGCCCGTCTTATTGACAGTCAGTGTATAGATTGTGTTTCGGCTCAATGATTCCGGTAATTGTGCCGATAAAGTATTTGATTTGCCATCGGCTTCAATTTCCATGGTCAGGTTCATTTCTGCATTATTTTGTTCATACAGATAGAATAAACCTGTTTCACTTGCTGTCAACGGTTCCGGGAAATCTCTTCGGATTGTTCTCTTTTCTACATCAACCGGAGTCTCAATGCCCGACTGCTTGAATACATATCCGGTGTTGGATACGTTGTCGATGCGGACACTTTTGATCTTGATTTGAGGAACATTGACTGTTAAGTCAAGACGTGCCACACCACGTTGTAAATTCACTTCGGCACTTCCCGCCTTTTGGCGTTGATAACTACCTGTCAGGATATGGTTCCCTTTCAGGCGTGTCTGATCGTCGTTCAACTTAGAAGCCAGCTGTAAGAACTCGCTTTTCAATGTTGTGCCTTCTTCCAGGCCACTGACGTCAACATGTCCTTCTGTGTTGGCAATGAAATAGATGTCACCTTTATCACTGTTCATGATGTTCAGTTCGTAAGTATCACCTCCACTGCTCGACAAAGGACCTAAACATTTCTTCAGCGTATCATTTTGGAACAAATAAGCTTCGATTTCAGAAATCGAACTTTCTCCTGTTGGCAAGGCTGAAGCCGTGCTTTGAAAGAAATCATCTACAATCATACGCACTTTAGTAACCGCTTCAGGTTGAACCGGATTTACTGGGTCTTCGTCTGATGTACATGACATGAAAAATACACTGCTGAGTCCTACTAATAGAATCTTTTTAGACACTCTTTGTTTCATTTTGAATGTTACTGAAATTAATAATTAAACAAATAGTTTTGATTAAGTAAAATTGTTTGACGTTTTGCTTATTAAAACCGGAATCATCACGTATTGTTTAATCATTTGGTTTTTTTAAGAAATTTAATTGTCTCGTGTAATTCCGGTCTTGTCGACTTCAATTTTTAATGAAGCTATCTTCAATACCAAATAATTCCTTACCTTTGTAGTTCAAAAAGAGAACATCACAGTATGGAAAAGAAATTTAAAAGAACATTGATAACTACGGCATTGCCGTATGCAAATGGACCGGTTCATATCGGTCATTTGGCCGGCGTTTATGTACCTGCCGATATTTATGCCCGTTATTTGCGTTTGAAGGGTGAAGAGGTAATTATGATTGGTGGCTCGGACGAGCACGGTGTGCCTATTACCATTCGTGCGAAGAAGGAAGGCATTACGCCGCAGGATGTAGTGGACCGTTATCATAATATCATCAAGAAATCATTTGAGGATTTTGGTATTTCATTTGATATTTATTCTCGTACAACTTCGGCTACGCATCGCCAAATGGCTTCAGATTTCTTCCGTACGTTGTATGATAAAGGCGAATTTATCGAAAAGACAAGCGAACAGTATTATGACGAAGAAGCCAAACAGTTCTTGGCAGACCGTTATATTACAGGTACTTGTCCGCATTGTGGCAATGAAAAGGCTTATGGCGACCAGTGCGAAGCCTGTGGTACGTCATTAAGTCCGACTGATTTGATCAATCCGAAGTCGGCTATCAGTGGCAGTCAGCCGGTTATGCGTGAAACGAAACACTGGTATTTGCCTCTTGATAAATGGGAGCCGTTCCTTCGTCAGTGGATTCTGGAAGGCCACAAGGAATGGAAACCGAATGTCTATGGACAGTGCAAGAGCTGGTTGGATATGGGATTGCAACCGCGTGCCGTAAGCCGTGATTTGGATTGGGGTATTCCGGTGCCGGTAGAAGGAGCAGAAGGCAAAGTGCTGTATGTATGGTTTGATGCTCCGATCGGTTATATTTCCAATACAAAGGAATTGTTGCCAGACAGTTGGGAAAAATGGTGGAAAGATCCGGAAACGAAGATGGTACATTTTATCGGGAAGGATAATATCGTGTTCCACTGTATTGTATTCCCTTCTATGTTGAAAGCCGAAGGTTCTTATAACTTACCGGAAAATGTTCCTGCCAATGAGTTCCTGAATCTGGAAGGTGATAAAATATCTACTTCTCGTAACTGGGCTGTCTGGTTGAATGAGTATTTGGTGGATATGCCGGGTAAGCAGGATGTGTTGCGTTATGTGCTGACAGCCAATGCTCCTGAAACAAAAGATAATGATTTTACCTGGAAAGACTTCCAGGCACGCAATAACAATGAGTTGGTTGCTATCTTGGGTAACTTCGTGAACCGTGCATTGGTATTGACGGGTAAGTATTTTGACAATAAGGTTCCGGCTGCCGGTGAACTGACGGATTATGATCGTCAGACACTGAAGGATTTTGCAGATGTAAAGGAAAGCGTAGAACGTCTGTTGGATACTTATCATTTCCGTGATGCGCAGAAGGAAGCCATGAACCTGGCTCGTATCGGTAATAAATACCTGGCTGATACAGAACCTTGG
>ULNH01044343.1_pt1 | contig 22336 bp, 18 predicted proteins | sample 1951871 | NCBI WGS metagenome assembly ULNH01 (sample SAMEA4835572, study PRJEB28245) | human gut metagenome | biome: gut microbiome; material: fecal sample | place: Denmark | collected 2008 | reverse complement strand
GCGCGCGGCGAAACGCCGCGATAAAAAGCCCGAGTTTGTCGGGGATGACCTTTCCGCAGAAAATGCAATCAAGAAAACGAAAGCCAAAAACCGCGCGTTTGCGGCAATCCTTTTCGTTATTACCCTTGGATTCTTTGCGTTTGTCATTCTCAACCACTTCGCGGCACAACTTAAAATCACAAGCCTTGCGCTTGCCCCCGGCGAGCCCGATATCATTGCCGGCTGGATGAAATTCGACGCGAGCAACCTTATCGCACAAGTTCCGCTGTTCCTTTACACCGTGGTATGCGCGATTGCTCTTGCGACGCTTATCGTGGAATTCGTGGGGCTTTGCAACGGCCGTGGATACCACATCTGGATTTCCGCGCTTATTCTGTTCGTATTGACGGTGGCGGGCGCAGTTATCTGTGCAACCGTTCCCGCATTCAAAGCGCTTAACGTTCCTTTGAACCCGATTGCGAAGGGCAGCTTCGTATGGCGTCTTGCGATGGTGTCGGTGGTATTTTTGATTTTCGCGCTTTGCTTCATTCCAAGGAAGCCCAAGTTCGATAACGACGACGATTTAAGCGATCTGATTTAACAAAAGACAAAGAAAAATCCCGCGGAGCCCGCGGGATTTTTGTTTGCGCTTTCTCGTTTTGTTCGTTTAATATTCTACGCCGGGGATTTCTTCCCATTCAAGGACTTCTTCCCACGTCTTATTGTGTTCGATACAGTATATGTATACCAACTCAGGACTTTGCTGAAACTTTTCAGCGAAAATCGAATTGCCCATTACCATATATAATGGGATTAGGTCGCCCCCTGTTTTTTCCTTATATTCTTTCTCAATTCCGTTCATTCTTTTATCTCCTTCGTATTATCTGTTGAAACAATTATTTATTAAAAAATATCGTTTCCTTTTGAGTCCACGCCGACGACGCACTCGAACCCTTCGACTTCGAGTTTCGTTACCGCTTCCGACAAAAGTTCCGGAAAAGCGATGACTTCCGCCGACTTAATCGCCGATTTATAAAACGCGCCCGCTCCGCCGATTGCGACGAAGTAAACCGCGCCGTTTCGTTTTATCGCGTCGATTACCGCGCGCGTGCGCGCGCCTTTACCTATTATACCTTTAAGTCCCGCGTCCAGCATATCGGGCGTATAAACGTCCATGCGTTTCGACGTCGTGGGGCCGCAACTGCCGTATGGTTCGCCGTCTTTTGCGGGAGTCGCGCCCGTGTAATAGACAAACGAATTCCGAAGGGGGAAAGGCAAAGGCTCATTGTCTTTCATAAGGGCGAAAATCTTTTTGTGAGCGGCGTCGCGCGCCGTGTAAATCGTGCCGCTTATCGACACGATATCGCCCGCATTCAGCGTTTTCAGTATTTCAATATCGCTTGTTTCGATCTTAATCATTTATCCCTCGATTATTCTTTCGCCGTGGCGCGAGCAATGGCATTGTACGGTGACCGCGACGGGCAGTCCCGCAATGTGGGTGTTTTCCGTTTCGATAAACACGCGAAGGGCGGTAACGTCGCCGCGGAAGCCTTCCGCGCCGATACCCAGAGCGTTGATTTTTTCAAGCATTTCCTTTTCAAGGGAAGAAAGATATTCGTCGGGATTTTCCTTGTCCAAGTCGTTCAAAAGGGCGTGCTTGCTCATAATCGCCGCCTTTTCCATCGTGCCGCCGACGCCGACGCCCAAAATTACGGGCGGACACGGGCAACTGCCTGCGTCTTTCACCGTTTCCACAACCTTTTCGACCACGCCCTCGACGCCGTCCGCAGGAGTTAGCATAAAAAGTCGCGACATATTCTCGCTGCCGAATCCTTTCATCATGCAGGAAACTTTCACTTTGTCGCCTTTCACGACGCGCGTGTGGATAATCGCGGGGGTGTTGTCGCCCGAGTTTTTGCGGGAAAGCGGATGCACGGACGATTTGCGGAAGTTTTCATACGCTTGTCTTACGCCGTCGTTTACGGCGTCTTCGACGTATTTCCCGGAAAGCGCGACGTCTTGTCCGATTTCCAGGAATACGACGGCAAGCCCCGTATCCTGACATACCGGCGAGTTTGTATCCCGCGCGATTTCGGCGTTTTCGGTCAGGACTTTCAGCGCGAAACTTTCGCGTTCGTTTGCGCCTTTTGCCGCTTTCAGACGGCAATATACCTTTTCGTCAAGGTGCGTGCCGATGTTTTCAAAAATTTCCCTGACCGCGTTTTCGATTTTTATCGTGTCGATTATCATACTTCACCTTTTTACCGATATAGTATAACATAATATCGCTTGTAAAGCAAAAAAAACCGTGATACAATATTAAACGAGGTTAATATGTCACTGAGAATAATGTCGATCGCCAGCGGCAGTCACGGGAACTGCACTTATATCTCGTCGGAAACGACGCATATCCTTGTGGACGCAGGGGTAAACTTGAAAAGAATTTCAGACGCGTTGAAGACAATCGGCGTGGGGATTACGGATTTGTCGGGAGTTGTCGTCACGCACGAGCACGACGACCATATTTCGGGGCTTTCCGCACTTTCAAACGCCGGCGTCAAGGTGTACGCGCACGAGCGGGTTATGCCGCATATCGCGCGCCGTATAGGGCCGATTCCGTTTGAAAACGTAGATTTTTTCGACGCTGGATTTGAAATCGGCGATATTGCGGTTTATCCGTTCAGAATACCGCACGACACGGTATATCCGCTTGCGTATACGTTCGTGTCCGGCGGCGCAAGGGTTTCCGTCGCAACCGACATCGGTCATATAACCGAAGGAATTTTAAGTAATTTGAAGGGTAGTCAGGTAGTATTGCTGGAAGCGAATCACGACGTGGAAATGCTGATGAAAGGCTCGTACGCGCAACGGCTCAAAACGCGTATTTCGGGCGCAAACGGGCATATTTCCAACGATTGCGCCGCAAACGTCGCGACCGTCCTTGCACACAGCGGGCTGAAAACGCTGATTCTCGGGCATATGTCCGAGGAAAACAACTGCCCGGAACTTGCTTTTTCGACGGTATTGTCCGCCCTTGACGCAAACGGGTTTTCGGACAAAGTCCGCGTCGAACTTGCATATCAGAATAAATGCGGAGAACTTATCGAAGCCGATGAAAAATAAGAATTTCAAGTTTTCAAACACGGGCAACGCGTTTCTCGTTGCGTTTGCGACCTTTTACGTCCTGAGCCTTATTTACGAATTTTCTTTCCGTTTTACAAGCGGAATGAGCGGGGCGGCGGCGTGGTGTCAGTATCTTATCAACCCCGTTGCGTTCATAGGCTCGATGCTCGTTTACGCAAAGCGTAAAAACGTCGACATCGTGTCCGCGACGAAACTCAACAAAAAAATCGGGCTGAAACAAATCGGCATACTTTCGCTGTTGTCGGTATGCTGTATTATGGCGTTTTTGCCCGTGTCGAACATATTTTTGGACATACTTTCAAGGCTCGGGTTCGATATGAGCCTTAATATCGTCGATACGACGGCATCGGTCGGCGCATACTTTTTGGGGCTGTTGCTGCTTGCGGTGCTTCCCGCGTTTGCCGAAGAGTTTCTGATGCGCGGCGTCGTCCTGAACGCGGCGTCGAGAAAGCGCGATTATTCCTATGCGATACTTATCACCGCGGGTATGTTCTCGCTCATGCACGGCAACCCGATACAGACGGTGCATCAGTTTTTGCTGGGCGCGGTGCTTGCCTACGTCGTGCTTGTGTCGAAGTCGCTGTGGGCTGGGATTTTCCTGCATTTCTTCAACAACTTTTTAAGCCTGACGCTGGAATACCCGTACGAAGCGATTATGAAAAATACGAGCTTGGGCTCGATGCACGTCGGATATCGGTATCTCATCTGGATTGTGGCGATACTTTTAGGCGGCACGCTTGTCGTATATCTTCTGAAAAAGTTCACGAAAGTAAGCGCGCCGAAACGCATTGAAATTTTGCCGGATAACGCCGAAGTCATCGACGTTTACGAAAACAAGGACGGCGTTTATTCCGCCGAAAAGACCTTGTCCGTTAAAGCAAAAGAAAGCAAAAACGACTTTGCGGCAGCATTCCGGGATTTGTGCGGAATTTTCAAAAAAGGCGGATTAAAGGCTGCTTATAATAAGATAAACACCATAATCCGCGATATTACGCCCGAAGACGACGAAATGACCGAGATGTCGCGCGAGGACTTTTTCCCGTCGAATATCAAGCTTGTTTACGTCATTCTCGCAGTAATCTGGATTATCTCGCTGGTCAGCGGATTTTTGAATTGATGACAAAACGTTTCGCAAAAAACGGCATATACGCGTTCTCGATGCTCCTTATCGCAATCTTTCGTATTATGGTGTCTGATGGGGTTTTGTCGGGGTTTTCCGTGCTCGGTTCCGACGCCGTGTGGAGCGTCGTCGTGCAAGTCGGATTTATGGGCGTGGTGCCGCTTTTACTATACGTAATATATCTTAAAATTTCCCGGGACAAGCACGCCTTAAAAACAATCGCGGCGGAGTTCAAGTACGATTCGTTGCCCGCTAATAAAAGTTGGGTTTATATTTTCCTTATTTCGATTTTCGCAACCTTTATGGTGACGTGTTTGTCAAACGTCTGGTACAACCTTATTTCGATTATAGGCTACACTCCCTCGGTTTCAAAACCGCTTGTTTACGACAACATCGGCGTACTCATTGCAGATATCGCGCTCACGGCGATTCTTCCCGCGACGTTTGAAGAGTTCACAAACCGCGGACTTTGTTACGGCGCAAACGAAAACGCGCGGTTTCCGACTTTTGCGATAATTCTTTCGGCACTGATGTTCGCGCTGATGCATACGAACGTCACGCAGGTGTTTTACACGTTCTTCTTCGGGCTTATCACGGGCGCGCTCGTTTACGTCACGAAAAGTATATATCCCGCGATGTTTTGCCATTTCGTAAACAACTTCGTTGCGGTGATGCGCGATTACGGACGGCAAGCGGGAAAAGGCTTCGATTTTCTGAACAAGGCGTACGGTTTTCTGCTTGGCACGACCAAAGGCGGAATAATCGCCACGATATTGTTTGTTCTTGTTGCGTTTTTGATGTTCGTACTGTTTTTGAAGATGTCTGTTATTGAGAGCGACAAAAGGATTGAAAAAGGCAAGGAAGTCGCGTTTTGTAAGGAAGAGGCCGCACGGCTTGACAACGCGCCGCTGTATTTTGCGATAACGCTGAATACGCTTATTACGATATTTACCTTTGTATGGGGGGTTATAAGATGAAAATCAACGTCGTGTGCGTGGGCAAGATAAAAGAAAAGTATTTTACGGACGCGATAAACGAATACGCAAAAAGAATTTCAAGGTTTGCGGAGTTCAAGGTTATTGAGTGCGCGGAATTCCCCGTGAAAAACCAAAGCGCGGCGGAAGTATTGCAGTCTGTCGAAAAGGAAGGCGAGAAAATACTCGAATGTGTCAAAGGGTATGTCATATTGACAGCGATTGACGGGAAAATGCTGGATTCCGTGGAGATTTCGCGGTTAATGAGTGTCAAAATGACAGAGGGCGTTTCCGAGATAACTTTCGTCATCGGCGGCAGCAACGGCGTGAGCGACAAAGTGAAAAACCGCGCCGATTTCAAAATTTCTTTCGGGAAAGCGACTTATCCCCATCAGCTTATGCGCGTGATTTTGTCGGAGCAGATTTACCGCGCGTTTTCGATAATGAACAATCTGCCGTACCATAAATAACTTTCATAATTAATTCAAATCAGGTCAAACGAAAAAGTTTTTTCATATTATGTCGTATGATTTACGCGTACGACGATTTATTGAACGACCTAAAAACAAGAAAAAATTATTTTTCAATCGGACAAAGCGTGTTTTCGCGCGAAATTTTCGCATTTGTTAAAGGACAGGGGACTCCGCGCTCGCTCATATTCGGCGGGATTCACGCAAGAGAGTGCGTTACCGCCGACGTCGTGATGCGGCTTTACGATAATTACGACGAAAGTTTGCCGGCGATATGTTTCGTGCCGCTTGTAAACCCGGACGGCGCGATGCTTGTGAAATATTCGCTTGACGGGGCGGAGTTTTCGTCGCGCGAATTTTTGAAACGGGTGAATAATAATTCAACGGATTTTTCAAAATGGAAAGCAAACGGGCGGGCGGTTGACCTCAACGTAAACTTCGACGCGGACTTCGGAAAAGGCGAAAGCAACGTGTTTTATCCCGCGCCCGAAAACTACGTCGGTGAGCGTCCGTTTTCCGAGCCCGAAACGCTTGCCATGAAGAAATTGACTGAAAAATTCGGCTTCAAAGCGGCGATGTGTCTGCATACGAAGGGAAATCTTATCTATTATGGCTATAAAAAATTGAAATGTTATAAAAATTATGTTAAAATGATTGCAGCCGCAACCGGACTTCCCGTCGTGACCAGCGACGGCAGCGCGGGCGGCTACAAGGACTGGTTTTTGAAAAACGGCTTTGGATTTTCGATAACGGCGGAACTCGGCGACGATTGTCTTTTTCACCCGATTTCGCGCGATTACACGGCGGAATTTGCGAAAATCCTTGAAAACACGCCGAAAATACTTGCAAAAATCGGTGAAGAAATATGGATGAAAAGTTTATGCGCCGCGCAATCGAGCTCGCAAAACAGGCGGAAACTTTCGACGAAGTCCCCATCGGCGCGGTCATCGTCCTGAACGGAGAGATCGTCGCGGAAGGCAACAACAGAAAAGAACGGGACAATTCGGCAATTTCGCACGCGGAAATCGTCGCGCTCAAAAACGCCAACGAAAAACTCGGCTGGTATCTTTCGGACTGCGAAATGTACGTGACGCTCGAACCGTGCGCGATGTGTGCGGGCGCGCTTATAAACAGCAGGCTGAAAGCGGTTTACTTCGGCGCGTACGACCAAAAAGCCGGCTGCTGCGGCACTCTTTACGACCTTCCGACGGACAAGCGGTTCAATCACAGACTCCACGTCGAAGGCGGCATCTTAAAAGACGAATGCGCCGCGCTCCTTTCGGAATATTTCAGAAAAAAACGCAAAAAAGACAGCGACATACAAGGTGAAAAATGATTATTATCGGTCTTGGCAACAAAGGACTTTCCTATAAAAACACATATCACAACATGGGTTTCGACGTCGTGAGCAAACTCGCGAAAGAGCTGGGCGTCAGGTTTTCGCATACCGAGTGCAAGGCAAAAACCGCCGTTACGAATGTGAACGGGAAACGCATCGTCCTTGCAAAACCCGAAACGTATATGAACCTTTCCGGCGAGTCGGTCAGGGAACTTATGGGGAAATATAAGGAAACGGCGGACGGCATAATCGTGATTTACGACGATATCGACATCGCAATCGGCACGATCCGCGCAAGAAACGCGGGAAGCGCGGGCACTCACAACGGAATGCGGAATATCGTGGAATGTTTGAACGGCAACACTGCTTTCAAGCGCATCCGCATCGGCACGGGATTCGACCACGGCAACGTGCCCCTTTACAACGTCGTGTTGTCGAAAGTCAAGGGCGAAAACAAAACGCTTGTCGACGCCTCGACCGACTTTGTCGCAAACGAACTTTTGTCGTTTTTGAAAGACGGCGACTTTGACAAACTTATGAGAAACGTCAACGGATTTAAGCCCGAATGACGAAAAATATAAAAACGAAATGTACGACTTTTTGAGACTCGAAAACTTAAAAGGCGACTTCAAAAACCTTCTCGACGCAGTACGGGGTGGCAAAGCCACCACGGCGTTTTCGCTTGTCCAAGGAGCAAAAAACCACGTTACAAGCGCAATTCCCGGCGTTAAACTGTTGATTGTGCCGGATAGGCTTGCTGCCGAAACCGCATACACTCGTCTGAAAGCGTACGTGAACGACCGCGTCGTGTTTATCCCCGACAAGGACGACGTACTCTTGAACAGAAAAGCGGGCTCGGTCGGACTCACGGGAAGAAGAATCGAGGCGTTGACGCGCCTCATCCAAAACAAAGCGGAAATCGCGGTTATCCCCGCCGAGGCTCTTTTGCAGTATTATCCCAACGTCGATGCGTTCAGGGCGGCGCACGTTACCCTTATGAAAGAAGAAGAGTACGCGCCCGAAAAAGTCGCGAACAAACTTGTGTCGATGGGTTATACCCGCGTCGAAAGCATGTCCGACCGCGGCGAGTTTTCATTGCGCGGCGACGTTCTGGACGTATATCCCCTTGCAAGCGAATACCCGATAAGGATAAGTTATTTTGACGACCTTGTCGAAAGCATAAAACTTTTCCGCCCGGAGACGATGGAAAGCGTGAAAGAAATCGGACACGTCACGCTGTCGCCGGCAACCGACGTACTCATCACCCGCGACGAAGCCGACAAAATCATCGGAAAAATCAAAAAACACCGCACGACGAACGGCGGAGCGAACGACGTCATCGACGACGTCATCGGCAGGCTCGAACTTAATCCGACCGACAGAAACCTTGTGTGGATAACGCCGTTTATCGACGAAAGGAGCGTGATTTTCGATTATCTTCCGCGCGACGCGACGATTATCGTGGACGAGCCGAAACTTTTGTACGATAAGTTGGAACTTATCGAAAAGGAACACTCGTCAAGGGTAAAAAGCCTTGTCGAAAGCGGCGAAGTACTGCCGATTCATAAGGAGTCGATTTTAACGCGCGCATACGCGCTGACGTATATAAGAGTGATGAAGCGGCTTGCGTTCCAGCAGTTGACCGCGCTCAATCCCGTGTTCGAGTCAAGCGCCGTATATACGCTCAAATCGCAGCAGCCCGCAAAGTATTATCTTGATCGCAACGTGCTTTACACCGACGTCAAAAATTTCAATGCGACGGGCTACAAAGTCATGCTTTGCTGCGGCGACGAAAACCGCGCGAAAAACGTGTCGAAATCGCTCAAAGAAAACGATATTTACGCAGAGTGCGACGAAGATTTTTCACGCAGTAAAATCATTGCGACAAAAGCCCCGATACGCGTCGGATTTATATATCATCAGGCAAAACTCGTCGTCCTCGGAATGGACGAACTTTTTGGTAAAATCGGACAGAAAACAGAGTTAAGCAAACCAAAAACGGGGTTTATCCAGTTAAAAACGGGAGATTACGTTGTTCACGAGCAATACGGAATCGGCGTTTGCGAAGGCTCCGACCGTATTACCGTCAACGGGATAACGCGCGATTACGTCGTGCTTCGTTACCGCGACGGCGGAAAACTTTTCGTGCCCATCGACCAGATGGATATGCTGACGAAGTTTTCGGGCGGAGAAACGCCGAAACTCAATAAACTCGGCGGCGACGAATTCAAAAAAACCAAAGAAAAAGCGAAGGCGTCGATACGTAAACTTGCCTTCGATTTGCTGAAACTTTATCAGGAACGCGAAAAGCAAAAAGGATATAAATATTCCCCCGATACGCCGTGGCAGCGCGAATTCGAGGAAAATTTCGAATACGACCTGACCGACGACCAGGATCGCGCCGTCCGCGATATTAAGGACGATATGGAAAAAGGGCGCGTGATGGACAGGCTTATCTGCGGCGACGTCGGCTACGGCAAAACGGAAGTGTCGTTCCGCGCGGCGTTCAAAACGGTCATGGACAACAAGCAGGTTGCGATTCTTGCCCCGACGACAATCCTTGCAAAACAGCATTTCAACACCTTAAACGCAAGGTTGCAGGGATTCGGGATAAAGACGGTACTTTTATCAAGGCTTCAATCGGACAAGGAAATCGACCGCTCGCTCAAAGAAATCGAAGACGGCGTGGTAAGTATCGTCGTCGGCACGCACCGCATACTGTCGAAAGACGTCGCGTTCCACGATCTCGGGCTTTTAATCCTTGACGAAGAGCAGCGGTTCGGCGTGGAGCACAAAGAAAAACTGAAAACGGTGAAAAAGGACGTCAACGTTTTGACGCTTACCGCAACGCCGATCCCGAGAACGCTGAATCTCGCGCTGAGCGGAGTCCGCGACATAAGTCTTCTGGAAACCCCGCCGAAAAACCGTTTGCCCGTGCAAAACTACGTCGTCGAATACAGCGACGGGCTGTTGAAAGACGCCGTCATGCGCGAAGTGAGCCGCGGCGGACAGGTGTTTATCCTTTACAACTACGTCGAAACTATCGAGGCGTTTGCCGAAAAGGTCAGGAAACTCGTTGACGGCAAAGCAAGGGTAATGGTGGCGCACGGTCAGATGGGCGCGGGCGAACTTGACAGGCGAATGACGTCGTTTTATCAAAGGGAAGCGGACGTGCTTATCGCAACGACGATTATCGAAAACGGCATCGACCTTCCCGACGCGAACACGCTTTTCGTCATCGACGCCGACAGATTCGGGCTTTCGACTTTGTATCAGTTAAGGGGCAGAGTCGGCAGAAGCGGCGCGCTTGCACACGCATATTTCACGACGCGGCTTAACAAAGTCCTGACCGACGACGCCGTAAAACGCCTTACCGCGCTTACCGAATACAGCGATTTCGGCAGCGGATTCAAAATATCGCTGCGCGACCTTGAAATAAGGGGAGCGGGGACTTTCCTCGGCGCGGAACAGCACGGCCATATCGAAAAGGTCGGCTATGAACTGTACAGCAAGATTCTGAAAGAAACCGTGGAAGAAATCAAAAACGGCGGCGTAAAGAAAGAAAACAACGTGCTTATCAAAATCGACGTGGACGCATACGTCCCCGAAGACTACGTGGGCGACGGCGACAAAATCAGGGTATACAAGCGCATTTCGGAAGTTACGAGCGTGAAAGAAAGGGACGAACTTATCGCGGCGCTGTCCGACGTGTACGGTCCTGTGTCCGCGCCGCTTAAAAACCTTATCGACATCGCGCTTTTAAAAAGCCTTGCCGGCGAATACGACGTCGAAAAAATCGTCGCGACGAAAAAAGGCGCGGCATTCGTGTTCCGCGACGCGAACGTTTTTAAGGAGCAAAACCTGCTTTCCGCCGTGGCAAAACTTACCGAAGACGTCGTGCTGACGGCGACCGTACCCCCGCAACTGTTGTTCAACACAAAGGGGATGACGGTCGAACAGGTTGTCGAAAAGATGATAAACTTTTTGCTGATCACGCAAAAATCGTGAAATTTCCCGCGTGAAAAACAAAAAAACGATAAAAAGGAAAATATATAAAAACGTTTGCCTAATTTAAGGTAATCTTATATAATATGGTGTACGGTTTTTATTATTATATATAATTCCGCAAGGAGTCTATGATGAATATTAAGAAATTCTTGGCAGTTATACTTGTGACGATTATCGCGATTACCGTGTTTGCGGGTTGCGACGTTATCACGAAGAACGAGGAGCGCGACTACAATCAATCGCTTGCCACCGTGAAATACGCAGGGCTTACGTCCACCGTCACGAAGGGCGAGTTTAAAGAGTCGTTCAACTCACTTGCCTACTATTACGTTTACTATTACGGATACACCGTCGACGAAGCGGCGTCATCCATATTGGATTCGCTTGCCCAGCGCAAGTTGCTTATCCTTTACGTCCGTGACGAAATCGCAAAAATTCAGAAAGTTGCAAACACCACCGCGGTTGCAGACCTGCTGAACGCCGTTGAGAAAAACGAAGCGGTAAAGAGCGCGAACGAATCCATGGCAAAGTGGTACAAGCAGGTTTTCGAGGAGCTCTGGAAAGAGGCAAACTCCGCCGACGACAAGACAGACGATAAGAAAGACGACGATAAAGTCGACGAAACCGACAAAATCGCCGCGCGTCCCACTCGTCCCGCCAAAAAGGAAGCCGAGGTCGATTATACCAAACCTTTAGATCCCGCAAAAGCCGAAATCAAATTCTTTGAAAAGGCGAAAAAAGATTTGTTCACCGCAAAAGAATGGGAAGAACTCAACAAGGTCGAAGGTAAGGTCGATTACGTCGACAAGGCTTTGAACGAACTCAAAAAACAACTTGCAGACAACTACAAGTCCTACGATTATTACCTTAACAGCGCGTACGAAACCCAGCTTATCGCGAAGTATAAGAGAGAACTCGTCAAGGATTACAACCCCGACGACGCCGCAATTAAGAGCGAATACGACAGATACGTTTCGCTCAACAAGGAAAAATTTAGCATCGAAACGAAAGCGAATTACAAAACCGCAATCTCGTCGTCCTTGACAAACACCGTTTATCATCCGACGTCGGAACACGGCTACGGCTACGTTTTCAATATTCTCTTTAAGTTCAGCAAAGACCAGTCGACCGAACTTAAAAACTTCACGGCGGGACAACCCGACAAAACAATCGTCGAAAAGTATCGCGCACAACTTGCAAACAAAATCGAGGTTATGAAGTCGAATCCCGATTACGATCCCGACGAAGTCTGCGAAGAGTGCGAAAAAGCACAAAAAGACAACAAGGACCCCAACAAGTACTGCACGAAAGAAAAATGCAACGCCCGTCCTTACGAGGTCGACAGCGAAGGCAATATCAAGAAGTACAACGTAATGGACGTAATCAACGAACTCACGGCGAAACTCGACGCGGCAACTTCGTTTGAGGCAAAGCGCGAAATCGCGGCGCAGTACGTTTATATGGTAAACGACGACACCGGTATGTATAATACGAGCAGCAATAACGCCATCACTGCGGGCGGCAACGGATACCTTATCTCGCCCCACGAAGACGATAAAACTTACGTCGAAGAGTTTTCGAAAAAGGGCAGAGAACTTGTGAATAACGGTCTCGGTTCGTACGGCTGGTGCGTTACCGACTACGGCATTCACTTCATGTTCGTAAGTTACATTCCTTACGACACGACCGTTTCGGACGTTAAGGACGACCTTATTCCCCTTGACTACATCGTTTACTACGGCCGCGAAGACGACGACAACGACAAAAATAAAACGCTCCGTGACGTCATTGTCCAAGACCTTAAATCCAAAAATACCGAGGCTCGTTATCAGATTGCCGCTCAGAACGCAATCGCAGCAAACAAAGACAACTCGATTTCAAGGAATAAGAAAGTCTGGGAAAAGACAGTGAAAGAACTCAAAAAATCGCTTGGCGTGAAAGACTAAGACAAAACAATCAAAAACCTTCGGGCAACCGAAGGTTTTTTTATCGGGTTTTTTGAAAGAAAAAACAACCGCAGGATAATCTCAAAATTTAGTATTGTAAAATTGAGATATTTATGATATTATATAATCAATAAAACAACTTTCGGAGTTAATTATGCAAAACGAAAACAATTTTGAAAAACACGAAAAACTGAAAAAAAAGTTGAAGATTGCGGGATTTGTCCTGGTGATTGTCGGTGCGGTGCTGGCACTGGCTGCGTTCATCGACTTTTTCATAACGGTCGGTAATCCCGACAAAGGAATGCCCAAACTCTTCTTCCTGGCGTTTATAGGGCTTCCCATGCTGGGTATCGGGGCAGGGCTTCTCACCTTTGGATTCCGCCGCGAAATCGCCACGTATTCCAAAAACGAAAGTGTGCCCGTCATTAACGAGGCAAGTTCGGAAATCGCGCCGGCAATACAAAACGTCGTGAAAGCGGCAAAAACCGAAAGCGGCGTCAGGTGCGAATGCGGCGCGTTGAACGACGCCGACGCGAAGTTCTGCAAGGCGTGCGGAAAGCCGCTTGCAAAAACCTGCGACAACTGCGGCGAAAATAATTCCGCCGACAGCGCATACTGCAATAACTGCGGCAACAAACTGTAATAAAAAGAGGAAAAGGGACTTGCAAAAGCAAGTCCTTTTTTTGTGACGAAAAGGGATTGTAGTCAAGATTACGGCTGAAAAAAACATACAAAACCCGATATTCGTCAGAAATTTTTTCATATTCGTTGAATTGTCGCTTTTTCAATGATATAATAATATAGGCAAAATCCGCGGGAGTGCCCGCGTTTTGCAAAACGCAGATTAAGGAGAAAATTATGGGAGAGTATTCAAAATTTATCGACGAAAAAAGACGCGCCGTACCGACGCCCGAAAGCATGGTTGACGAAAACGGCATTTGCGCGTTCGGAACTTTTGACAAGGAATTCAAAAAAATGGACCTTGTAAAACTTAAAAAACCCACAAGTTTGCCCGATTGCTTCAACAGGCTTAAACTCACGCTGTGGGAAGCGACTGAAGTCCATCTTAAAAACGGTGTGCTGCTTGCGGTAGTTTGCGATATGGGCATATTCGGGAAAACGCTGAACGTGTTTTACGACAAGCGCACGAAAAAGGTTTATTGCTGGGATACCAACTTAAAATCAAAGGACACCGTTATCGCGCCGAACCTTATTAACGGTGCCGTTGCGGAAGGGAAAACGCCCGTGTCGCACGTCAGATACGTCAACGACTTTCAGGACGGCAAATGCCATCTTAAAGGACAACATACGGGCAAATGTCTGATTACCGTCCCTCAAAAAGACAAAACGATCGTCGCGGCAATCAAAGAAAACTACGGCGAAGCGACAATCGAGTACGATTTCACACTGACGCGTTTGTCAAAACCTTGCGTAGCAAGCATTCCTTTTGGCAAAAACCGCCCGCTTTACAGTCAGAAAGACTTCTTTAAGGCGGAAGGCAGACTTGTCATTAACGGCGAAGAAATGCTGACGGACGAAGATTCCGCGGCAATCGTCGACGATCACAGGGGCTATTACCCGCGCCGCGCCCATTACGACTGGGTAACGACGATGGGTAAATGCAACGTCGACGGCGAAGAAAAATGGCTTGCGTTCAATCTCACCAGAAATCAGTCCATCGATCAGGAAAAGTATAACGAAAATATTTTGTGGCTTGAAGGGAAAAGAAGTATCCTTCCGCCGATAACGTTCACGAGAAACCCCGAAAGCAAGGACTTTAAGGACTATTCGGAATGGATTGTCAAGGACGAGCACGATATGGTAAACCTTAAATTCAAGGTATATAATATGAATCCGATGATTATGCACGCGCTTGTCGTAAACATAGATTATTACGTCGCATACGGCGAACTCGAAGGGTATATCCGTGACGAAGACGGCAAGAAATACGTCCTTGACGGAATGCTCGGCATGGGCGAAGATAAAACGCTGCTGCTGTAATAAATCCCGAAAAACAGCATGCAAAGTGCCGCCGTACGACAGAGAAACACAATAATTTTTTGAAAGTCTTAAACGGCGAAACCCGCTGTTTATCGGTTAAAATCACGCAATAAAAGCCTATTATTGCGAGAACAGGACAAAAAACAAAAAATAAAACAAGGAGATAATATTATGACACACACTAAGGCGAACAAAATAAAAGCGATGACGCGATGTTTTTGTCTTCGCCAAAAGCGATGTGCCTGCGGCGCGATGTGTGCCTTTGGCACGTTGCGGATAGCCTAAGGGTTCGCCTCCCCCATATACAAAAACAACCGCAAAAGCGGTTGTTTTTTGGTGTACCCGGGGGGAGTCGAACCCTCGACACCCGGCGTCGGAGGCCGGTGCTCTATCCAACTGAGCTACGGATACGTCTATGACGGATTATAGCACAAAACGGGTGGATAGGGCAACTTTATTAAAACTTATCGGAAAAATTGCCAAAAAAAAGGACGGAATTTTTCCGTCCTTGTGGAATCGTCGGTTATTCGGAGCGCAGGCACTCGACAGGATCCTTGTTTGCCGCCATATGCGCCGGTACAAATCCCGCAAGCACCGCCAATACGACGCTGATGCCGAACATCATAAGCGGTTGCCACCAGGAAAGCGTCGCAAGGTGCTGTACGCTGAACAGCTTTGCAATGACCGCGTTTATCGGCAAAATCAGTATATACGATATCGCGATGCCCAGCACGCCCGACAGACAGCCGATAATGCCCGATTCCGCAATGAATACGCCCGACACGTCGAGTTTCCTTGCGCCGATACTTCTTAATACGCCGATTTCTTTCTTCCTTTCAATGACCGACGTATATATTATGATTGCAATCATTATCGACGAAACAATCAGGGATATCGCGGCAAAACCTATGAGTACGCCCGTTATGGTTGCGGTCATCGACTCCACGTATGCCATTATCATCGACAGGTTGTCGCTGTATTTTACGGGAGTTTCGCCGTTTGCTTGAAGAGTCGCGTTGTAGTTGTCAAGGAATGCAAGGATTTTCTCTTTCGAGTCGAACGAACTTGCATAAATTTTGATTTTCTTGGGCTTGTCGACGTCGGACACGCCGAGTTTCAGCATAAGAGAATCGAAGTCAGTGCTCGGATCGATTTCGCTGATACCGACCTCGTCGTTGTTCAACGCCTTGACAAGCGGATGTTCCGACGCGCGCTCCGAAAGGTATCTGGACAGGGCGGCGGTGTAGCCGATGTTGCCGTTTATCGACGTAACGTTTGCGTCTTCGCGGGGACGTACGACGCCCACGACTTTCACGTTCACGGTGTTTTTTCTGCCGTCGGTTTCGCCGTCGATAAAGGTTTTTGCGCGCTGATCGTCCCTTGCGGAAATTTTTTCCCATTTTCCCGTTTCGCCGTTTTTGTGATAATAGTCGCAACCCGTGGCGATTTGGTATTGCAGGGGCTCTTTGCCGTTTTCACCGATAATATCGCTTATCGAAAATGTCGAGTTGCTGAAACTGTTTTCACCGCCGGTCGAGCCGCCCAACGCGCTGCCGATATCTTCTTTCGATTTAAGCCCGAGCGCGAAGAGCGTATAGTCGTTAATTTGGTTTTTGCGGTCGACGACAAGCACGACTTCGTCGTAATTCGTCGGCCATTTGGAATTGCCCAGAAGTTCGTATTGCTGATTAAGGAGCGTTGTGTTGTCGGTCATTTCGTCCCACACGGTGAGATAGGACGAGAACATTTCAAGCTGATCCTTGAAGCCGGAGAGCACGGGAATATCCGCAATCGCGTCGACGAAAGGCTGCACTTTCATATATTTGTCTTCGTCGCCTTTCGCGTGGGTGTAGTCGCAGTAAACGTCGAAATCCGTGCCGTAGTTGTACTTGACGTAACCGATCGTTTCGTCAAAGTTGTTGTCAATATGCGACTTTAATCGTGCCAAATCGTTCTTTGAAGTCAGCAAATTGTAATTATCCAGAATATTGCCGATGACTTGTTGCGTATAAATCGTGTCGCCCGACGGATAATTTTCGCGCTTTGCCGTGTCGGTTGTCAGAAGGGACAGAATCGCCGACAAGTCCGTGTTGCTTTCGCTGATTTCGATGGGGTATTGCGACAGCGCGTTTTCTTCCATTTTTGAAATGAACGACCTTGCGCCCGTCGAAAGCGCAAGAACAAGCATTATGCCGATGATACCGATGCTCCCCGCAAACGACGTCAGAAACGTGCGGCCTTTTTTGCTAATAAGGTTTGTGAAAGACAGCGAAAACGCGGTGAGCGGCGACATCGATGCCTTTTTGCGCTTTTTCTTTTCAATGCGTTTCAGCGCGCGCTTGGCGTTTTTCGCACCCGTCTGTTCGATGTCGGAAAGCGCTTTTTCTTCGGCGGCGGTTTTTGCGGCAAGGTCTGCCGCCTCGTCGCTAAGACACTCGTCAAGGGTGTACTCGTTCGTGTCGCCTACGATGACGCCGTCCGACATATTGAGAATACGGGTTGCGTATTCGTCGGCAAGTTGCGAGTTGTGCGTGACCATGACGATAAGGTGATCTTTTGAAATTTCTTTCAGAAGTTCCATAACCTCGACGCCGCTTTCGCTGTCGAGCGCGCCCGTCGGTTCGTCCGCAAGAATGATTTCGGGATTGTTGACAATGGCGCGGGCAATCGCGACGCGCTGCATTTGTCCGCCCGAAAGTTGCGACGGATGTTTTCTGGCATGGGCTTTCAGCCCGACTTTGTCAAGTGCTTCAAGCGCGCGGGCATGGCGTTCTTCTTTCGTAACGCCCGCGAGCGTCATCGAAAGTTCCACGTTTTTCTGAACCGTCAGGTGCGGAATCAAATTGTAACTCTGGAAGACGAAGCCGATGCGCTTGTTGCGATAATCGTTCCAGTCAAGGTCGTTGTATTCTTTCGTGGAGCGGCCGTCGATGATGACGTTGCCCGACGTGCATTTGTCCAGCCCGCCGATTATGTTCAGAAGGGTTGTTTTGCCGCAGCCGGAATGGCCGAGTATCGCCACGAATTCTTGTTTGCGGAATTGGATCGTGATGCCTTTCAAGACGTTCACGACGTTGTTGTCCGTCTTAAAATCTTTTTTAATTTCTTCAAGTCTCAACATAAGAAGCGCCTTCTACTTTTTGATTTTAAAATAATAGATCTTAATATTAAAAATAGATTAAAATTGCAAAATTGTTAAGAGATTTTTTTGAAAAAACCGGAAAAGTTTTATCATTATTTACAAAAAAAAGACAAAACGCGGGTTGTATTTCCCTTAAACGCTTGAAAAACAGGGCGGCGAATGATATAATACCTATTATCTTTTGAAAATCCATAAGGAGAGATTATGAGTAAAAATCCAAAAGTCGACGCTTTCCTTCATAAGCTTTTCGGCACTACGCCGGGCGAGGGAATGCAGCCGAAAGAAGCGATTGCTTATTCCGTTGCCGGTTTCGGACAAAACTTCATTTGTACGATTATCGGCAGTTATCTTACCGTCTTCATGACGGACGCACTTGGCTTTGACCTTAACACGAAAATCGGCGTTATGTCGGGCGTTATGGCGGTTGCCTGGCTCATGCTCGGCACGCGTATCTTCGACGCTTTCAACGATCCCATTATGGGCAGTATCGTCGACAGAACCCGTACGAAGTGGGGCAAGTGCCGTCCTTATCTCAAATGGATGGCGATTCCCATCGGCATCGTTACCATTTTGTGCTTCCTGCCGTGGTATCCGAAAACGGGCGGCGGCTTTGCGGCTCTTTCGGTGATTTACGTTATCTGGTCGGTCGTGTATACGGTTGCGGACGTTCCTTACTGGGGACTTTCTTCCGCAATGACCAACAACACCGACTCCCGCGGAAAAATGCTGACGGTTGCACGTCTTGTGTGCACGCTCGGCGCGGGTATCGTTACCGTTTTCGTGCCGATCATTACTTCGGGTGTTACCGCGGAATACAAATATAGCGAACTTGCGGTGCAAACCCCCGTCATCGTTTAACAGATCAACGACGTCAACGACAGTTCGAAAAACATTTACGTCCTCGATACGGAAATGCAAAAAGCGTACTTCAACGACGGCGATATCAAGGAAGGCAACCTTACCGAAGCGGCGAAAGCGGCAGGCTTCAAATACGGCAGAACGGTTATCTACGACGATAAGGACAGCCCGAAATATCTTAATATCACATACAAGAAAAACGGCGACATAAAGAAAGTCGAGGTCAAGGAAGAATACTATAAACAGAATTTCCGCTCCGCAAGCGGACTTTTAAGGACGGAATGTGCGGACGCAAACCAGAAAACCCTGCGTTATACTTACTTCATCGCGGCGATAGTGCTTGTCGTGCTTGCGATGCCGATGTTCTTCTATGGTTTCAAAAACACCAAAGAAAGATTCGGCGCTGCGGAAGACGACAATCCCCCGACGCTCGGACACAACCTCGGGTTGCTGTTCAAAAACAAACCCTTGTTGCTCCTTGTTCTTTCGGGTATCCTTGGCGGTGCGAGAATGGTTTATACATATACGGGCGGCTTGTACTTCTGTAAATACGCTTTGCAAAACGAAAGCGCGTACAGCCTGCTGACGATGCTTGTCGTGCCCGGTGGTTTGATTGCGTCGGTGCTTTGCCCGTGGCTTACCAACAAATTCGGCAAAAAGTGGACGTTCATCGGCTCGCACATTATCGGCGCGGTTGCGATGATAATTATGTTCTTTATGTGGGATTTCAGCGCAGGCGCACTTCGCGCGGGCGGTATTTACGTCGCGGCAATCTGCCTTATCCTTATCGGTATCCCGCAGGGCATTTCCAACATTATGACCTACGCGATGATCGGCGATACGGTTGACTATCTTGAATGGAAGACGGGCGAGCGCGGCGAAGGTATCTGCTTTGCAATGCAAACCCTTATGAACAAAATCGGTATGGCAATCGGCGCGTTCATCGGCGTTCTCGCATACGGAATGAGCAACATTTCCCCGACCGACCCTGTCGGCAATATGGACGTCGCGGGACTTAACAAGTTGTGGATGATGCTTGTCTTGTCGGGCGTCGTGAGCTTCATCGCCTGCATTATCCCCATCTTCTTCTACAACCTTACCGAAAAGCGTCAGCGCGAAATGGTGCAGGAAATCGCCGAAAGAAAGGCGGCTGCGGATATTGCGGCGGATCTCGATATTCCCGTAACTCCCGAAGCGTAATCTTTCGTAAAACGAGTTTTAACCCCGCTTATGCGGGGTTTTATTTTTGAAAAATAAAGCGTGCGCACTTTCGCCGCTTGACTATTTTTCCGCCGCGGTTTACAATATTTTACGAGGTGAATTGTATGTTATACGACAATATTCTGGAAACAATCGGGAAAACCCCGCTTGTGAAACTCAACAGCATAAGTTACGACGACGTGAACGTCTTCGGAAAGCTGGAATATTTCAATCCGTCGGGCAGCGTGAAAGACCGCGCCGCTTATAACATGATTCTGGAAGCGACGTCGTCGGGCGCAATCGACAAAGACACCGTTATTATCGAGCCGACTTCCGGCAATACCGGCATAGGACTTGCCATGGTATGCGCCGCTCTTAAAATGAAACTTATCCTCACAATGCCCGAAAATATGAGCGTCGAAAGAATAAAAGTTCTGAAAGCGTACGGCGCGGAAATCGTCCTTACGCCAAAGTCGGAAGGCATGCGCGGCAGTATCGAAATGGCGGAAAGGCTCAAAGCCCGTTACGGCCACGCTTTTATCCCGTCGCAGTTCACAAATCCCGCAAATCCCGCGGCGCACTTTATGCACACCGCAAAGGAAATCTTCGCCGACCTTAACAACGTCAGCTGGATTGTCGCGGGCATAGGCTCCGGCGGCACGATAATGGGCATTAAAAAATATATCGACACCTATAAAACTTCCACGCTTATTTGCGGGGTTGAGCCGAAAGGAAGCCCCTTGCTCACGCGCGGGAAAGCGGGACCTCATAAAATTCAGGGCATCGGTGCAAACTTCGTGCCGAAAATCCTTGATCCCGACGTTCTGGACGCAGTCGAGGACGTGTCGGACGAAGAAGCCATGGAATGCGCCAGAAACCTTGCGAAAGAAGAAGGCATTTTCGTCGGTATTTCGTCGGGCGCGGCGATTCAGGCTGCAAAAAACCTTGCGTCGCACGGGGAAAAGGGCAACATCGTCGTTATCCTTCCCGACGGCGGTATGAAATATCTTTCGACGGAGTTGTGCGGTGAGTAAGAAAAGAGTTGTGCTTGGTATGAGCGGCGGCGTCGACAGCAGCGTTGCCGCGCTTCTCCTGAAACAGCAGGGCTACGACGTCATCGGGCTGTTCATGAGAAACTGGGTTGAAGAAGACGAAAGCGGTTGCTGTACCGCTCTTGACGACTACGACGACGTGCGCGCCGTCGCGGGGAAACTCGACATACCTTATTACACCGTCGATTTGTCCAAGGAATACTGGGATAACGTTTTCAGACAGTTTGTCGATTACTATAAACGCGGGCTCACGCCGAACCCCGACGTCCTGTGCAACAGGGAAATCAAATTCGGCCCGTTTGCAAAGTACGCCAAAGACCTTGACGCCGACTTTATCGCGACGGGGCATTACTGCAACGTGCTGAAAAAGGACGGCCGCACCTACCTTGCCCGCGCAAAGGACGAGAACAAGTGCCAGACGTACTTTTTGAATCAGGTTTCGGAAAAACAAATCGAAAACGTCATTTTCCCCGTCGGAAACCTTTTGAAACCCGAAGTCAGGAAAATCGCCGAAGAAAACGGACTTTCCACCGCCGAAAAGAAGGACAGCACGGGCGTTTGTTTTATCGGGGAACGCAACTTCCGCGAATTCTTAAAAAAATATATCCCCATGCAGGAAGGGGACATCAAAACCCTTGACGGCAAAACCGTCGGCACGCACAGCGGCGTGTTTTATTACACCGTCGGACAAAGAAAAGGATTCGGTCTTGGCGGCGCGGGCAACGGTGAGCCGTGGTACGTCGTCAAAAAAGACGTGGAAAACAATATCCTTTACGTCAATCAGGGAGAGTGCGATCTGCTGTTCACAAAGGAACTCACGACGCGCGGCTTCAACTTTATCACAAAAAAACCCGACGAGAAGGAGTTTCGGGTGCTTGCCCGTATCCGTCATCGTCAGCCCCTTGAAAACGCAACTGCGGTAATTGACGGCGACGACGTGTATTTATACTTCGACCGTCCGCAACGCGCCGTGGCGGCAGGACAATATGCGGTGATGTATGAAGTGGGTTCCCCTATCTGCCTTGGCGGCGGCGAAATCCGTTAAAAAGTCAGAATTTTGCGATATTCTGCTTTTTCGGCGGAACCCGAAAAATCGTGTACGC
>ULNH01007924.1_pt1 | contig 22540 bp, 18 predicted proteins | sample 1951871 | NCBI WGS metagenome assembly ULNH01 (sample SAMEA4835572, study PRJEB28245) | human gut metagenome | biome: gut microbiome; material: fecal sample | place: Denmark | collected 2008 | reverse complement strand
GCTCTTTTCGGCTGCTCCCTGAAGCCGGAAGCAGACCCGAGCGAGGCGGGCAGCAGCGCCGTGCCCGCGAACGCCGACCCTTACACGATAGAAACATGGGGCGGCAATCAGTCGAACGAAACCGGCGATAACAATGCCGTCGGCAGCGTTCCTCAGACCGCGTCGGCCGAATGCACAAAGGCGACCGAGAAAACGCAGGTGCGCGTGACTATCCCTGAGGGCTACTCCTTCATGCAGATAGCGAATCTGCTTGAGTCAAAGGGCGTCTGCACCGCCAAGGATTTCTACGACGTGTGCCAGAGCTATTCGCCGAAGTCGTTTTCTATCCCGTCAAGCAGCGACAGATGCTTCAAAATGGAGGGCTATCTCTTCCCCGATACATACGATTTCTACACCGGCGACAGCCCGAGAAGCGTTCTAATCAAGATGCTGAATAACTTCCACGCCAAGGTCGGCGACATCGACGACGACACGCTGATACTCGCCTCGATGATAGAGAAAGAGGCCCGCAGCAGCGAGCATATGCGCCTTGTCTCCTCCGTATTTCACAATCGTCTGCGTACCGGCGGCGATTATAAATATCTCAACTGCGACCCGACGAGAGAATACGTCAACAACTACATCACGGGCAACCCCCTTGTGGCGGATCAGTCGAAATACGCCGCTCTCTATAACACCTGCAACAAGCGCGTCGGGCTGCCCGCAGGGCCGATATGCTGCCCCGGGCTTAAAGCGATAGACGCCGCCCGTAACCCCGCCGATACGAATTATTACTACTTCTTCTACGGCAAGGATAACACCAACCACTACTCCGAAACCCTCGAAGAGCATAACCGCCAAATGGCCGAGATCGGCGTCGGCGGCTGAGCGGAGCAATATAATACAATCTCCAAAACATCAAAAGCGTCCCGAACTGCTTATCGCGGTTTGGGGCGTTTCCCTTTATATATCAACGATTCTACTGCGGGTAGAGAGTAGAGTCGTGATTCTCTACCGTAGAGTTTGGATTTGTAGAGGCGGCGGGTGTAGGTGTAGGGTGACATTTGCGGCGAAAGGGTATAGACTGTAAGCAACGGGTCGGTCGGCAGAGGGGAACACAGGTTGCCCGGGGCTGCATTTATATGACAGCGGCATATAACCATTAATATGCTTCCGCCTGTTGATCGCCGCTGTGCTTCTCTTTGAATACTTTTCGCCGCCTAATCCCCGAAATGCTTCCAACACATAAATCAATATTGCTGCGTTTTCAGATATTTTTGGCAAAAACCATTCTCGCAGATAATCCAAGCTTCGTTTATTCGGCGATTACCTGCGGGCGGAGCCGAGCTGCATCAAAGACAACCCACCGACATATCGAGCCGTGCTTATCGGCAGCAATGCTTTCGCGCAATGCTCCGAGAGGCACGTCAGCAACTACAAAAGGAGAGAATAAAAATGAATACGTATTTTGAGCGAGTCAAACTGCCGAGCTACACAAAAAACGAGGAGATATTCAACTCGGCTTCGCACGGGGTAGGGATACTTTTCGGGCTGCTGAGCGGCGCGCTGTTCCTGTCGAAGGCCACGGACATTGACTCCCGCCTCGCCGCAGTCATATTCGGCCTGTCGATGATGGTGCTTTACACCGCCTCCACGGTCTATCACGCAGTCGAGCCGTCTTACGCCAAAAAGGTGCTGCGAGTTGTCGACCATGCCGTTATCTATGTGCTCATCGAGGGCACGAGCATTCCGCTGATGCTTGTCGGCGTTATGCCTTACAACCGCCCGTTTGCGATCGTAATGATCGCCCTTAGCGTAATAATAGGTGCGGTCGGTACGGCGCTGACATACATTGACCAGGAGCGCTTCAAGGTGGCTCAGATGGTGCTGTATATGGTGCTCGGCTGGATGTGCCTTGTGCTGATATATCCGCTTTGGAAATACTGTGAGGATGCGCTGCCGCTCATCGGGCTTATCCTGCTCGGCGGCACGGTCTATACCGTCGGCACAGTGTTCCTCTCGCTCGGGCGCACCACACGCTACTGTCACGGAGTGTTTCATCTGTTTGTGCTCGCAGGGTCGCTGATACACTTCCTTGCGCTATACTGTTATTTGTATTAAAATGAAATAAAAAAAATGAGACCGCAGGGTGGAGGTACACTCTGCGGTCTCCTTTTCCGTATCAACTTAACGGATGAAGCTATCCTCTACTATCTCCGTGGCGTGGCAAGGCTCAACGGAATTCTCGTTGAGAAGCGACGCCGCTTCCTCCGCCGCTTGCCTGTCCTCAGTGAAGCAGATGAGCGCCTCGCCGTTATAGGCGATGCCGTAGACGGTGAGGCGCCTACCGCCGATCTCAGCATCCGTGCTGAAAGAAGTATACATCGATATCCCTCCTCAAAAGTAGTCAGAAGCATAATGCATTATGTAAAATAAATTAACAAAATATAGTAAGAAAAGATATTCCTTGTGTTCTCATTGTTTATCATTATATACAATATATTGTAAAAGTCAAGAGGCGAAACACAATTTCATTAAAACTGCACAAAATTGTCCGCTTCCATATAGTGAACATTCCGAATATCAAGTCCAGTGGGCATAAGTTGGGCATAAGTCAAGAAAAATTTTAAAAATCGCGAGTGAGCTTTTGCACGATAAGAGCGAGAAAACAAGAGAAAACAAGAGATTGCGGAGTTTAAATTAAAAAATCCGAAAAAAAGTCTTGACAATGCTGTCGGGGTGTGATAATATATGCAAGCACGAAAAAAATAAATCGGAGGAAAAGTTATGTCTACTTATATGCCTAAAGCGGGCGACATCACCCGCAGTTGGTATGTGATCGATGCAGCGGGCAAGCCCATGGGTAAGGTCGCCGTTGAGGCTGCAAAGCTTCTTCGCGGCAAGCATAAGCCCACATTTGCTCCTCACGCTGATTGCGGCGATCATGTTATCATCATCAATGCTGAGAAAGCGATCCTGACCGGCAACAAGCTCGATCAGAAAATGTATTATCATCACAGCGGCTATATCGGCCATCTCAGAGAGGTCAAATACAGCACTCTCATGAAGACCAGACCCGATTTTGCTATGACTCTCGCCGTTAAGGGTATGCTTCCCGACACGGTTATCGGCCGCAAGGCTCTCACCAGACTTCGCGTCGTCAAGGGTGCAGAGCATCCCCATGCAGCGCAGAAGCCCGCAGTTTGGGAATTTTAAGAAAGGGAGGCTATAAATAATGTACGATTCAAATCCTTATTTCTACGGCACCGGCCGCAGAAAGAGCTCCGTTGCCAGAGTCCGCGTTTATGCCGGCACCGGCAAGATCATCATCAATGACAGAGATATAGACGATTATTTCGGCCTTGAGACTCTCAAGCTCATCGTCCGTCAGCCTCTCGCTCTTACCGGCACCACCGATAAGTTTGACATCGTTTGCCGCGTCGGCGGCGGCGGAGTCACCGGCCAGGCAGGCGCTATCCGCCACGGCATCGCTCGTGCTCTTCTTCAGTACGACGAGACTCTCCGTACCACCCTCAAGAAGGCAGGTTTCCTTACCAGAGACCCCAGAATGAAGGAAAGAAAGAAATACGGCCTCAAGGGCGCACGCCGTGCACCCCAGTTCTCCAAGAGATAACCTGTTATCTCCGGGGCAAATCATTGCAATCAGAAGGCGGTTGGGCTTTTTGTCCGGCCGCCTTTTTTGCACGCTGTGATATAACAAAACCTTGACATATTTCCGCTTCCTTCCTATAATATTATTCGGAATGTGCGCTGAATTCGTCGAATCCCGCGCAAAAACGAATCGAAAGGGGTATATTATGAAAACAGCAATATACGGTGCAGGCTCGCTGGGCACGGTGCTCGGCGCATATCTTGCAAAGGCGGGTGTCGATGTTGACCTGATAACCCGCAACAAAGAGCATGTCGACGCCCTCAACGCAGGCGGCGCAAGGATAATCGGCACGGTCGATATGACCGTCCCCGTTCATGCGCTGACCCCCGATCAGATGACGGAGAAATACGAGCTTATCATCCTGCTCACGAAGCAACTCGACAACGTAAACGTGCTTAAAAATTTGCAGAAGAACATGACGGATGACTGCATAGTCTGCACGCTTCAGAACGGTATGCCCGAGCTTTCGGTCGCCGAGGTAGTCGGTGAGGACAGAACCATGGGCTGCACCGTCGCATGGGGCGCAACGCTCCACGGCAAGGGCGTTTCGGAGCTGACAAGCGAGCCGGACAGCATGAGCTTCGACCTCGGCAGGATGAACGGTCAGGTCGACGACAAATTGATGCAGGTCAAGGCAATCCTTGAGAAGATGTGCCCCGTTGAGATAAAAGAGAATTTCATGGGCGTTCGCTGGTCAAAGCTGCTGATAAACGCGGCCTTCAGCGGCATGTCGGCTGTCACGGGCGGCACCTTCGGCGACGTTGCCGAGCGCAAGGATACAAGAGTCTGCTGCCAGAATCTCATTAAGGAGTGCATCGACGTTGCCGCCGCTGCCGGAATAAAGATCGAGCCGATACAGGGCAAGGACGTCGTCAAGCTGCTCGATTATAAAGGCGGCCTCAAAAAGAAGATCTCGTTTGCGCTTATCCCCATCTGTATCAAGAAGCACAGGCTCCTGAAAGCGAGTATGCTCCAGGATCTCGAGAAGGGCAGAAAGTGCGAGATAGACGCGATCAACGGCGTTGTCTGCGCCTACGGCAAGAAGTATTCCGTCCCCACGCCCTATAATGACACGGTGTGTAAGATCGTCCACGGCATCGAGGACGGCAAATATACCTATACCTTCGATAACGTCAAGCTCTTCGCAGGGCTGAAAAAGTAAACCAACATAACGGACACCCCCGTCCGGTCGTATGACCTGACGGGGGTGCTTTGTCAATAATCTGTTATTAATGATGTCATCTTTTGACCCTGGCGTTGCCGCTCCAGACGCTCCAGACCATATCTTCATCGGCGGGCTGGGCGTAATCGGTGAGGAAGGTGGTGGCAAGGGCGCCGCTTGCCCAGCCGAACTGTATCCACTTCTCCGGCTCCCAGCCTTTGAGCGCCGCATATAGCAGGCCACCCACGAAGCCGTCGCCGCCGCCGATACGGTCGAGCACTCTTATCTCGCGCGGCTCAACGACGTGCCATTCGTCGCCCGCAAGCATTATTGCGCCCCACAGGTGGGTGTTGGCGTTGACGACCTGGCGCAGGGTGGTCGCAAAGACCTTGGCGTTCGGGTAAGCCGCCTTGACCCTGCCTATCATCTCCTTGAAGCTCTCGATCTTGGAGGCGATATCCTTGCCGCCCGCCTCGGGGCCTTTGATGCCGAGGCAGAGCTGGAAATCCTCTTCGTTGCCGACGAGAATATCGGCATTCGAGGCTATCTCGGAGAATATGGCGTGCAGCTCGCTCTCCCTGCCTTTCCAGAACGAATCGCGGTAATTGAGGTCAAACGAGACCGCCGTGCCGTATTGCTTGGCTTTCTTTGCAAGCTCGAGGCAGAATTCGCCCGTCTCGGGTGAGAGAGCGGCGATAAGGCCGGATAGGTGGAGTATGCCGACGCCCTCCTTGCCGAAAATGCGGTCAACATCGAAATCACGCAGCGAAAGAGTCCTGCCGACCTCGCCCGCGCGGTCATTCTGAACTCTCGGTCCTCTTGAGCCGCAGCCGCTGTCGGCTATATTGAACTGGTGGCGGAAGCCCCACGGGCCGCCCTGCTCGACTTCTTTGCCCTCAAAGGTCATGCCCCTCGAGCGCAGATTTTGCTTGATAAACGCCGCAATCGGGCTGCCCTTGACGAAGGTGGTGAGCACCTTGACGGGCATGCCGAGGTATGAAGCGATGCTCGCAACATTGGTCTCGGCGCTTGTCGCCTGCATTCTGAACACGTCGCTCGCGGCGACGGGCTGACCCTCCGCCGGGCAGATACGAACGCCCATGCTGGTGGGCACGACTATTGCCCATGAATAATCTTTTTTGATGTTAAGCTCCATTCTAAGCACCTCGTTAAGCGTTATACTGCGTTGCGGCGGTGTCGCCGCCCTCGCCAGTCCAGTTGGTGTGGAAGAATTCGCCCCTCGCACGGTCAACTCTCTCGTAGGTGTGAGCGCCGAAATAGTCGCGCTGAGCCTGAAGCAGGTTAGCAGGCAGATTCTCGCAGCGGTAGCCGTCATAGTAGTTGAGGGCCGCCGTCATTGCGGGCAGAGGAATGCCGTTGGTTATTGCGGCGGCGCAAACGCGCCTCCATCCCGCCTGCGCGCTCTCCATAACGCCCTTGAAATATGGGTCGAGCAGCAGGTTGGTCAGGGCGGGGTCATTGTCAAAGGCTTCCTTTATCTTGCCGAGGAAAATGCTCCTGATAATGCAGCCGCCTCTCCACATAAGGGCGATACCGCCGTAGTTGAGATTCCAATTATATGTCTTTGCGGCCGAGCGCATGAGGGTGTAGCCCTGAGCGTAGGAAACTATCTTCGCCGCAAAGAGCGCGTTTTTGATATCGTTGATGAATTGCTCCCTGTCGCCGTTGAATTCGGGCTTCGGGCCGTGAAGCACCTTGGAGGCGCCGACCCTCTCCTCTTTCATGGCGCTCAGGCACCTTGAGAATACGGCCTCGGCGATAAGGGTGAGGGGGATGCCCTCGTCCAAAGCTGCGATGCCCGTCCATTTGCCTGTGCCCTTCTGCCCCGCGGTGTCGAGTATCTTGTCGACTATGGGCTTGCCGTCGGTGTCCTTATATGCAAGGATATCCGAGGTTATCTCGATGAGGTAGCTGTCAAGCTCCTCGGTATTCCACTTGGCAAAGACCTCGTGCATCTCGTCGGCGCTCATGCCGAGCAGGTCGCGCATGAGCTGATAAGCCTCGCAGATGAGCTGCATATCGCCGTATTCGATGCCGTTGTGAACCATTTTGACAAAGTGACCCGCGCCGTTCTCGCCGACCCAATCGCAGCAGGGAGTGCCGTCCTCGACCTTGGCGCAGATCGCCTGGAATATGGGCTTCACGCTCGGCCATGCGGCGGGCGAGCCGCCGGGCATCATGCTCGGACCCTTGAGAGCGCCCTCCTCGCCGCCGGAAACACCCGTGCCGATATAGAGCAGACCCTTGCTCTCGACATAAGCGGTGCGTCTTGCGGTATCGGGGAAGTGGGAGTTGCCGCCGTCGATGATTATATCGCCCTCGTCGAGCAGAGGAATGAGGCTGTCTATCATGGCGTCGACCGCCGAGCCCGCCTTTATCATCATCATGACCTTGCGGGGCTTCTCGAGCGAAGCAACAAGCTCCTCAAGCGAATAAGTGCCGACTATATTCTTTCCCTTGGCTCTGCCGTTGATGAAATTCGTAACCTTCTGAGTAGTTCTGTTGAAAACGGAGACGGTGAAGCCCTTGCTCTCCATATTCATAACGAGGTTCTCGCCCATTACGGCAAGGCCGATAAGACCTATATCTGACTTTTTCATGCTCTGCTCTCCTTTGCTTTTTTGATATTTTCAAGGACGCTGTAGGGTATCCTAAGATTGCCGAGACCCGTGCCGATGCTGATATGCGGCTTCATAGCGGCGTGGAAATCCGTGCCGCCCGATATCATCAGCCCCAGTTCCTTTGCCATTGCCTGATATTTCTCCTGCATCTCGGGGGTATACTCAGTGTAGTAGCCCTCGACGCCGTCCAGCCCGCACTCCTTGAGGTGGGCGAGAAAATCACGCAGCGGGGCGTCCTCCATCTTGATAAGATGCAGGTGAGCGACGAACGAAAGACCGCCGCAGTCTTTAATGAGCTTCACCGCCTGCTCCGCCGAGAGATACTGAATATCGGAATAGGCGTATTTGCCGTTTTCAAGATAGAGCTTGAAGCCCTCCTTGACGCTCGAGGTGTAGCCCTTGTCGACAAGAAGCCTTGCGAAATGCGCCCTGCCGACTATGCCGTTCGGCGCAAGAGCAAGAGCCTCCTCCATCGTAACGTCGAAGCCCAGCTCGTTGAGCTTGCGGCAGCATTCGCTCATCCTGAAATTTCTCGTCTCGTTGACCTTATCGAGGGTCTCCTTGAGCAGCGGGGAATCAATGTCGAGATAATATGCAAGGATATGTGTCTCGGTAGCCGACTGCACGGAGAATTCAATCGCGGGCACAACCTCAACGCCTATGCGTTTGCCCTCCTCCATGGCCTCCTTAACGCCGTCCACCGTATCGTGATCCGATAGGGCTATGGCGCTGAGCCCTGCTTTCTTTGCCTCACGCACCACCTCGGCGGGGGTCATTGAGCCGTCAGATTTTATCGAGTGCGTGTGCAGGTCAATATACTTTTCCATATCTTTCACTTCTTCATTTAGTAGTCCACAAGCCCAAAGCGGGGTTGCTTATATAGAATATTTTTTCGCCGTCGACGGTGTTGTATCCGTCTTTAAGGGCGGCGGGGTCATACTTTTTGATCGCCTCTGAATAAGGCATATAGCCGAACGAAACGCCCCTGACCTCATCGGCGGTCAGCTTCTCGGTGCAGTAGGTGATGCTGAACCGTCCGTCCGACGAGCCGTGGATAAGATGGGCAGCAACAGAGAGATTGGCCCGCAGATCCTCATTCTCATCCACAAGGCGCAGCACATTTTCACGCCCGACATAGCCGTATTTGCGGATAAGGCGGTCGTTTTCGTCGTCCTCGCCGAATTTCCTTACCCCGGGGGCAAGGATTATCAGCTCGCCGCCGTCGGCAATTGCCATCCTGGTGCGGTACACGGCCTTGTTGCCGAGCCAGGTGCTCTTAAATTCACGCTCGTCGAGATAAACGACGACTTTTTTGAAAGGCTCGTCCACATAGGTCAGGTTGATATCCTGACTCAGCTTCACCGCCTGCTCAAAGACGTCCCTGTGCTCGCCGATAAACAGCCCGTGAATGAATGTGTCGTCGCCCTTGTTGGTCGTGACGGTCAGCACATACAGCAGCGGCACGTCGGTAAGAAAATGCTCCTGGGCATAGTCGAACACCTTACGCACGGGCGAATGATCCTTGCCCATGATGCGCTCCATGCCATAGAAAGCGCCGAGCATATGCGATGAATTTATCATATTGCTGCCGCCGCAGCCGACAAAGATATTTTTGGAGTAATTCGCCATGCCGACCACCTCGTGCGGCACGACCTGACCTATAGAAATGATGAGGTCGTAGCTCGGATCGACTATGCGGCGGTTGACCTCAACGTCGATCTTGGTATTCACCAGCCCGTCGGAGACCTCGCTGACGAAATCCGCGGGCACCTCGCCGAGCTTGACAACATCTGTGCGCCAATTGTGCACTATCATGCGCTCAAAGGGCACTCCGCTGCCGAAAAAGGCGGTGAATTCCTCCCGCGTCATCGGCTCATGCGTGCCGAGGGCGGGCATGATATCGACCTCGCAGATATCCTTGAGCGCCTCGTAATAAACAGCCGTTATCTTGCCTGCGCCGGAGTAGAGCCTTGTGTAATCGGGCGGCAGGAGCAGCACCTTGTTGAGCTGCCTGCCCTCAAGCGCCCCGAGCAGAGCTTCTTTAAGCTCGCTGTCCGAGATATACGGCTCACTTTTGAGTATCATCCGAAACACCCCCATTTTATAATCTGTCATTATGCTGATTTTACCACAAGTTTTCGGTGAATTCAAGCGACAAGAGGCAACAAATGCCGCAAAAAGTCACGGAAAAATCAGACGGTTGAAATTTTGCCGCCCGTATGGTAAAATATAATCGGATTTATATAAAACGGGAGGCGATACCATGCTCGGTTCATTCGTAAGGACCATAACGATAATCATACTTATCATCACGATGATGCTCATGCTGCTCGGCAACCTGATAAAGGGCTTGATCCCCTCAAAGCCGGACGAAACAACCACTACCACGGCGGTGACTCAGCCCGCGACCGTGCCGACTACAGCGCCGACAACCAAGCCCACAACTCAGCCGACCACAGAGCCTGTCACGGAGCCGATAACCGACCCCGTCACCGAGCCGACGACCTCGAAAGAGACTACCACCGAGGGCGGTGTGCTGATAAGAGAGATAGAGAAGCTGCCTGTAACGCTCATCGAGGGCAGCGGTGCGGACATCATCAGGGGCGCGGCTGCTTCAGCGGACGGCGGCTTCGTCATCTGCGGCACCTCCACCTCGACCGACGGCTGGTTTGCCGACGTGTCAAAGGGCGCATTGAATTCAACATATTCCTTCGTCGCTAAGCTCAATAAAAACGGCGCTGCCATCTGGAAGCAGCAGTATACACAGCAGGGCGAAACGGTAGTGCTCAGCGACATTGCCACGCTCGCGGACGGCGGTATCTTAGCCGTCGGCTACGCATATCGCTCCAATTCATACGATACAAGTGCCACCACCGCCGCCTTGGCGATAAAGTATACGGCGAGCGGCAATATCGAGTGGGTCAAGCGCTACTCCGGCAGCGGTCACAGCCTGTTTAACGGCGTTTCCGCTTCGCCCGACGGCTTCGCCGTCAGCGGCAACACCACCTCACTTGACGGCGATTTCACGGGCAACCGTGCCGAGCCTGCGGAGAATTCCTCCGTCATAAGCAAGCGTACGAGCGGCTTCATTTTCAGCCTTGACGGCAACGGCAATGTCAAATGGAAAGAGTTCTTCTGCGGCAGCAAAGGCTCGTCGATGGGCGGCATCAGCTGCGACGGTGACGGCAATATTTTCGCCGCCTGCATGACCTCCTCGACCGACGGCGATTTTGCCCGCTTTGACAGTCTCATCGGCGGCTACAACGACAGTATAGCCTACAAATTCAGCCCCGACGGCAAGCTTCTCTGGGGCTACTGCGTCGCAACGAGCGGCATTGATAAATTCGGCGTTATCGAGGCGGACGGCGAGGGCGGCTGCCTGCTCGGCGGCTCATATGAGCTGAGGGGTACCCCTGCCCCCGACGGCACTCTCGCAGGAGTTCACCACTGCGGCGGCAAGACGGATGCGCTCGTTATCCGCATCGACGGCAGCGGCAAAGAGCAGTGGATGAGGGCTGTTTCAGGCTATTATGAGGATCAGATAACCGATATCAGGCGCACCGAGGGCGGCTTTGTCGTCACGGGCTACACCAAATCGGGCGACAGGGAATTCAACACGGTCGGCAACCTCGGCGAATTCGACGCCTTTGCGGATTTTCTGACACCCGGCGGCAACCGCGCGGCGATAGCCACGCAGGCAGGCTCCGACAACGACATGGCGAATTGCGTTGCGATAAGCGGCGGCATCGTTAGGGTATTCGGTCAGACCGCCTCCTCAAACGGCAGCTTCTCCGACGCGGCAAGCGCCTCCTCCGATAAATTCTCCGGCTACTCCGCAGGCTACGCCCTGACGGTAAAATAAAGCAATTTTTATAAAGGCAGCGGCTCGCAACCGCTGCCTTTTTGTATGCATTCTGCGCCGTATGGGGCGGCAACACTCAAACAAAAGTATTGACAGGACGAATAAATCGGGGTAAAACTATCGAAATTACGATATTTGATATGCAACAATCACAAATCATCAATGAGTTGTCTATTGATTTTAGGATAAATTAAACAAAAATTATGAAAATGTGAATATTTTCAAAAATAGTATTTGCTTTCTACCAATCTCTGTGGTATTATATAGATACAGACTGTACTTTTGCTTTTGGCAGCTAAGTGCATTATAAAAATTTTAAAAAGAAAGAGTGATCACCGTGAGCCAAAGTCAGGACAATTTCAAGAGAGGCACCGCCGAAATGCTCATCCTCTATCTCCTTCGTGACGAGGATCTGTACGGCTACCAGCTTACCCAGCTTTTCGCTGCAAAGAGCCTTGGCACCTACACCATGCTTGAGGGTACCCTGTACTCCATCCTTTTCCGCATGGTCGCAGCAGGCTATCTCAGCGAGTATGAGATGCTTGTAGGCAAGAAGCGTAAGCGCCGTTACTATCACCTCGAGGAATCAGGTAAGGTTTACTTCGAGCAGCTCGTCAAGGAATTTGACGTAGTAGTTGCCGGCATCAACAGAATACTTGACCGCGCATAATCAAAAGAGTCAAAGTCCGCTCCGCCGCAAGACGGGGCGGATTTTTTGCGCTTTCTATACATTATATATAAATATCCCCGACGCAGTGCCGAACACATTGCGCCGGGGATCGCTTTTATTCGGTTCTGAGAGCTACGACGGGATCCTTGCGCGAGGCTATCTTTGAGGGGATGAGACCTGCGATAAGGGTCAGCGCCATGCTGATCGCCACAAGGATTATCGCGCCGTTGAGCGGAAGCTGCGAGACGTGGGCAATGCCGGTAAGATGCTCGATTATCATATTTATCGGGATATTCAGCAGCACCGTGATGCCGATTCCGAGCGCACCCGAGACAAAGCCGACTATCAAAGTCTCCGCATTAAACACTCTCGAAATATCTCTCTTTGACGCGCCGATCGCTCTGAGGATACCTATCTCTTTCGTCCTCTCGAGCACGGAGATATAGGTGATGATGCCTATCATTATTGATGAAACGACGAGCGAGATAGCAACGAACGAAATGAGGACATAGGAGATGATGTTGACTATCTTTGTGACGGATGAAAGCAGCAGACCGATATAGTCGGTATACTTTATGGCGGATTTCTCATTGCCGTTTGCTTTCATATCCTCGTTATATTTGTCGATTATCTCGGATATCTTATCCTTGGACTCAAAATCGAGCGGATAAATATTGATCGAGGTCGGGGTCGAGAGGTCGCCCACGCCGAGAAGCTCAAGAGCCTCTTCATAGCTCTTGGCAAGCGGCTCAGGCTCGGGTTCCGGCTCAGGCTCGGGCTCGACGGTCGGCTGAGACGGATTCGAGGGCTGCTGCGAGGGTTTATCGGTCGAGGGCTTTGTGGTGTTGGAACCGTCGCCCGACGGCGGCGTAACATTACCCATCTGACCGTTCATTATTGCGTTGAGCATCTTGAGCTTGGTCTCCTTATCCATCATCTGGAGAAAGCTGTAGGCCTGCTGACCCGTGACCTTGCCCATGCCCTCTATCTCCTGCCCCTCAAGCATCTCGTCAAGGTAGCCGATAAGCTCCCTGCGCTCGTCGAGGGTGAGGGTGGATTTGAGCATCAGCTCAACGGTGCGCTTATATTTCTTTGCCTCCTCGCCGCTGTAATTCTTATCGATAGCAGCGTATATCTCCTCCTCTGTGACGGGCTCCATCTTGCTGAAGTCAAAGCTGTTTGCGGTGAACGAGGTCTTGGGCGCTTCGCCCGTGAAAGCAAGACTCGTGACGGTGGGCGGCGTGAAAGCCGCAGTCTCCGTCGCCGCGGGAGTCTCGGTCTGGGTCGTGGAGGCAGCCTCCTCGGTCTTGAACGGTATGCCCGTAAAGACATCGACGGTGGGGTCAGCCTTCTGCTTCTTGACTATCTCGCATTCATTGGTAGCGCTCACGATATGCTCGGTGAGAGCCGAGGTGTAGCCGATAGCGCCGATAGTGGTGACCATGAGGGAGTCGTCCTTCGGCCTGATGATACCGACTATCTTGATCTCCTCGCCGTCGTCGACGAGCTTCTTGGTGTATTCCTCATCGCCGTGCATATCGTCATATGCGCCGGTCTCGGAATTATAGCTGTAGAAATTCGGCTCAAGGACTATCTTGAAGGTCTTGCCGATTATATCCGAATACTCTATCTCGTGGCGCTCGCCTGTGTATTCGCCGCCGCTCATCATCGACATATAGGTATTCATCATTTCCTTGGAGGACATGATGCCGAGGCCCTGTATCGCAAGGTCGCTGATCTCGTTATTCTTATCGACGATAAGCACGACTTCGTTGTATTTCTCGGGGAAAGCGCCCTCAACAACGTCATACTGCGTGGTGAGCAGCTCTTTGTTATTGATAAGCTCCTGCCATGAATTGTAGTATTTCTCATATGATGACATGGTCGAGGAATCTATGGACAAGCCGCCGAAATTCATGCTGCCCATCATTGACTCCATCATCGAGATAAGGGGGCTAGGGTAGACCTGATTGGCGCCGTCGGATGTATCGGCGGAATAAATATTCATCGTGCCGCCGTAGGAATATTGAATACTGCTGACATATTGACCTATCTCGTCGTTATTGTCAAGGAATTCTTTGAACTTGACGAGGTCGTTTGACCATATCTCGGAGGTGAAGGATTCCATCATATCGGCCGCCATGGTGTTGGAATATACTTTGTCCAGCCCGTGATCCACCTCGCCGGGGGTGATGCCCGTCATGCTGTTTGCCATGGAGGTCATATCCATGGTGGCGCTGTCTACCGATATCGGGTATGAGGTCAGTGTCTCCTGCTGGATGGCGTCGATATACGCCTGGAAGCCGTTGGAGAGCGAGAGGATAAGCGCAATGCCGATTATACCGATGCTGCCCGCAAACGAGGTGAGGAAGGTGCGCACCTTCTTGGTGAGCAGGTTATTCATCGAGAGCGAGAGCGCCGTGAAGAACGACATCGAGGGCTTCTTTTTGCCCTTTTCCTTTGCCTTTTGCTCCTCGCCGCTGTCGTAGGGGTCGGAGTCGGAGACTATCTTGCCGTCCACAAGGCGGATTATCCTTGTCGAATACCTCTCGGCAAGCTCGGGGTTATGGGTGACCATTATAACGAGCCTGTCTTTGGATATCTCCTTGAGCAGATCCATTATCTGAACGCTGGTCTCGGAGTCAAGCGCGCCCGTCGGCTCGTCGGCAAGCAATATCTCGGGGTTGTTGACCAGCGCTCTGGCGATAGCCACACGCTGCATCTGACCGCCCGACATCTGATTGGGCTTCTTGCCGAGCTGATCGCCGAGACCGACCTTCTCAAGAGCGACCTTTGCACGCTCCCTGCGCTCCTCTCTCGAAACGCCTGAGAGGGTCAGCGCCAGCTCCACGTTGGAGAGCACGCTTTGATGCGGTATCAGGTTGTAATTCTGAAAAACGAAGCCGACCGAATGGTTGCGGTAGGTGTCCCAATCGCTGTCCTTGAAATCCTTGGTCGACTTGCCCTCGATTATCAGGTCGCCGGTGGTGTATTGATCGAGACCGCCGATAATATTCAGCAACGTCGTCTTGCCGCAGCCGGAGTGGCCGAGGATCGAGACGAATTCGCTCTTGCGGAACTCGATGCTCACACCTTTAAGTGCGACGACCTTGCTGTCGCCTGTCGGGTACTCCTTGACGATATTTTTGAGTTTCAGCATATATTCTACCTCATATGAAAAATTTACCGTACTTGACAAAGCCGTGGTAATCTGTTACACTTGTAACGGTTACAAGTGTAACATCAGTTTATGAACAAATCATCAACAAAAAAGCAAAATTAAGTTAAATGTTACAAATAAGGGATAATTGTTTATGGAAAGGCAAAACGAATCAAATCTCCTGACCAAGGAGTGCATCGTCACGGCGCTGCTGCGCCTGATGCAGGAAAAGAAATATGAAAGTATCTCCATAACGGACATCACCACCCTCGCCGGGGTCTCCCGCATGGCATATTACCGTAACTACAAGAGCAAGGACGAGATCCTCATCAAATATCTGCTCGATCAGAAGGACAGGCTCGTGAGCGATATCGGCAACAGACGGGCGAACGACCTCAAGGAGATAATCAAATACGGCGCAATGTTCTATCAGGATAACGCCGCCGTGATACAGGCTGTCTATGAGGCGGGGCTTGCCCACCACCTCTCCGGCATCCTCGAGGAATGCATCTATGACTATTTCCCCGTCGTCAGCACTACGACCGACGGCAGGTACGCCGTCCACTTCTATGTCGGGGCGGTGTTCTCGGTATTCCGCCTCTGGTTTGACGAAGGTATGCTTGAATCCGCCGACGAGATAAGCGAGCTTATCTACAGGTTCATCAACAATGACACCGCCATGGATTTCCTCGTCGTGCCGGGCGAGGATAAATAAGAATTCAGCCGCCGTGATGATACACGGCGGTTTCTCTTTACTTAATTATTGGAATTATACGCCCTTTTCAGACATCGGTTTTAAATTATTGGTTAATCAATTATTAATTTTCTGTTGACACGGGCGCAAAAAGATGATATTATAAGTTATCCTAAACACAATGTTGTTAAGAAAAACTTTTATCGGAAGGAAGTACATTATGAAGAAAGTTCTGGCACTCACTCTTGCTCTTATCATGGCTCTTTCAGCAGCCGTAACTGCTTTTGCAGCTACCGATAACTGCACCAACACCTGCCCCTACTGCCAAAAGTCATTTGACAAGGAATCAGAGTACAACGCTCACATCAAAAACACCATCCCCGTAAAGGATCATGTTAAGCATTGCCCCTACAGCGGCGAAGGCTATAAGGACGGCGGCTGCACCGCTCAGTTTGTCCTTCAGGCTGAGTACGACAAGCACCTTGAGGTTTGCCCCTTCAAAGGCACGAAGGAGCTCTCCACCGAGGAGAAGGTCGAGCAGTTCTTTAAGAACATTAACTGGAAAGAAGTCGGCGGCAAGATTGTCGAGCTTCTCAAGAAGATCCCCTTCCAGGATCTTGCCAAAAAGCTCATTGACCTCCTCAAGAAGATCCCCTTCCAGGATATCATCGACAAGATCACCGGTCTTGTTAAATAATTAATCCTGACACAAAGGCTGTCGCTTTAGCGGCAGCCCTTCTTTTTACCCCTAATATCAAAAGCGGCCGCTCCTCACGGGAGCAGCCGCTCTTTCTTTATTTATGCGGGAACATATTCGACGGTGAAGCAGTGGGAGCGTATCTTGTATTTGAGCACCTTCGCCCTGAAATTGTTGCCGCTCACCGTCTTATCGCCGACCCTTATCTTGATAACATAGCCGCAATTCTCGCTGCGGGCGCCGTCGTGTGAGATTATCTCGAGCCAATTTGCGGGGTCGTCGTCGAGCTTGATATCCTCGTTATAATTAAGTATGTATTTCTTCATATCGGCAGCGGAGATCTCCACGGTGGTGGAGCGGACCTCCTCTTTGCAGGAGGCGCCGCCGCTCAGGTACGGATACTGAGTCGCGCCCCAGGTATCTGCCGCCGAAGCGGTCTTGCCGCCCACGGAGTCAAAGTAGACCGTGCGGGCCGCCGAGCCGTTGTAATCAACATAAACCGCCTTCGGAGTGTCGGAATCCGAGCTCATATTCAGCACCTCGAGGCAGGCCTTGTGCAGCGCCGTGCCCTCATAGGCGTAGCCGTCGTCGTAGGCGTGCTGGCTGGCGGGGACATTGAAATTATAGGTCTTTGCGAACGAATAGGCACACACCAGCTGAGCCTTGAGAGCCTCCGCAGGCGGGCCTGCGCCGATTTCTCTCTTCGCCGTGCCGCAGAGATACTTGACGATCGGTATCTCCTCGCCGCCGTAAATGACGGTTTTCGGCGTATTTGAATCGGTCTTGAGCGTTGTGCCGGGGTAATAGTGGGCGAGTATCTGTTTATATGAGCTGCCGTCCTTCGCCATTTGGATTGCGCCCTGCTGGCTCATGCCGACTCCGTGACCCCAGCCGTAGACCTTGAATACGAATTTGCCGTCGCCGTTTGACGAGGACTTTTTGCTCGTCGTTTTTGCCTCTGTGGGCTTCTCGGTCGGTTTCTCCGTTATCTGCTCAGTCGGCTTTGCGGTGGAGGGCTGAGCAGGCTTCTCCGTCGGCTTAACGGTAGTCGCTATCGTGGTTGCGATATTCTTCACCGTCGTCTTGACCGTCGCAGCCGTAGCGGCGAGCTTTGTAGTCAGCGTGCGTGCGGTAACGGGCAGGGTAAAGACGGAGTTTTGAACCGTTGACGGCTCGGTCGTTTCGTCATCCTCATCACCGATACCGACTTCGCCGTGATAATCGTAAATGTTGCCGCCGTAGTTATAAGTCTCGCTTTGCTGAGTGACCGAGCCTGCCGCCGTATCGTCGGCAAACAGCGCTTTGCCTGAGCCGCTGCCGAGCACCACCGTTAGGATGACGCAGAGCAATATCGCCGCGCCTATGCCAGCAAGGGCTATGATGAACGGCTTGCGCGAATTGGCGGGCTTTTTCAGAAGCTCGGACGGCGGGTTAAGCTCCGATTCATTATCAAGCTCGTCGAGCAAAGAGCAGAGCTTGACTATCGCCGCCGAGGCAAGGTGCTTATCCGATTCCTCGCCGTCGGCAAAGACCTTGGCACATTTGGCGGACTTGCCGTCGGCAACGCACACGGTCATAAACCTTGTGCCGCTTGAGTCCGTCTCAATGTCGGAGACGGCAATGCCGAAATCGGTCTGCGCCGCCGTTTTGGCGGCCTTGGCGCATTCGGCGTAATAATCCTTGCCGTTTATCTCATCACCGAGCTTGCACGGGAGGAATATCTCGCTCGCGCCGTCAACGCTCATAAGAGAGGCAAGCAGCGGCTTGAAGCAGCCGACCTGAGCCACGGCGATGGGTCTGTCCACGGCGATTATCCGCTCAACGCTCTGCCTGAACTGAGCCATAGCCGAGTGTTTGGGCTTCGCTTCGCCGAAAACGGTGCGTAGCTCTTTATTAAAACAATTCTCAACGATATCCGCGTCGAGCGGCAGCAGGATGAGCATCCCGTTGCCGTGCTTGCAGATGAAGCCCGAATATCGGCCGTCCTCGGTGGGCAGAGCCTTTGCTCCCTCGGGCACGGCGCTATGCAGGTCGCGCGTGCGCTGATCGCCTATGCCGCTCAAGGCAAGAGCGTCAACAATCGCCTTGCTGCGCACTGGGCGCAATTGCAGCTCCTTGATGATGCGGAGCTTTGCGTCGAGATACTGGGATATCGGAGCGGCTGCGACTGCAAGCCCGCCGCATGATACGGCGGCACGGGCAAGCTCAAGCGGTGCGGAAAAATCCGCCTCACGAAGCTCGCCGCAATGCTCCGACAACCGTGCCTTGAGCACGTCGGCGGCACCCTGAGCCGTATAAGCGTTCAGAGTGAATATGCTTGCTTTTTTGATCATTGCTTTCACCGTTCCTTAGTGTGAAATGTGTCCGCTATTTACCAGCGTGAATCAGCCGCATAAGGGTTGGTCTTCTTGTTGGCGTCATACCACGCCTGCGGGTATTTGGGATTCGGATTCTCCATAGCGTTCGAGGTGTTGACGCTTGAGCTTTCGCCCGCGCGTCTCATCCTCGCAACGACCACGAGCCTCGCCTCGTCAAAGTCGTAGCAGCAGGTGGAGAGCGTGAGTATTTTATCGGTCGGATTGATGTCAACGCCGGTGGTGTAGAGTTTTCTCTTGTCTATCTCCATAATGTACTCGGCGAATTTCGCGTCGCTGACATCAATGAAGTTATACGGGAAGATATAGCCGTTATCGTCGCTCGCCCTTGAATTCGTGATGAACACGGCATAGACAAACCAAAGCTGATCGCCGTATATCGTGTTGCACTCTATGACGGGGGCGGACTTGAAGCCGCTTATCTCGCGGTAATTCTCAAGCATACCGAAGATGAGGTCGTCGTGGCGCATATTGTGGCCGTAAACGACGGTGTTGCGGGGCAGATTCTTGAGGTCGCTTATCCTGTAATCAAAGAACGGAACGCCGTAATCGGTGCGCTTCTTATAGATGTTGCGGCGCAGATAATAGCTGTTGTCCGCGCCCTTGACTACGGGCAGGTTTATCTCAAGAGCGGGTATGGAGATCCAGCCCGCAAGGTCGCTGTTGACATCGTAAAGCTGGGCATATTTTGCAAGCATACCGGAGGGGTACTTTGAGCTGTCGCCTCCGCTCACCGTCACGTCGTCGATGCTGGCGTCGCTGTGCTCGTTCGCGCCCGAATTGAGGCGACTCGCAAGCAGATCCTCGTTCTTCTTATAATTATAAGGTTCAATAATATAGGTATTCGCAAGCACGCCGCTGCTGACGATTATCGTGATTATCGAGACAGCGAGCACTATCTTTCTGATTATCTCGGAGGCGGTGACCTTCTTTTTCTCTCCGTCAGCGGGCTTCTCCTCCGTCGGCTCCTCGGGCACGACGAACTTCGACTCGTCCGTGGAGATGCTGCCGACCGTCTTGGTGAGGTCGGGCAGAGGCTTGGTGTCGTAGCCTGCGGCGGCAGCCTCGTAATCGTTGCCGTCGTCGGGTATCTCGACCACAAAGCCGGGCTTCTCCGGCTCAATTGCAGACTCGGCGAGCTGCTGCTCCTCGGTAGGCTGCTCGCTCTCCTCCGGCTCGTCGCCGAGCAGGGCTGCAAGCTCCGATTCATAATCAAAGTCGTCATCGTCGCTTTCCTGCGCTGCGGGAGCCGCCAGCTTCTGCTCCGACGGAGCGGAGGCAGCGGGCGCGGCAGGAGCTGCGGGCGCGGCGGTAACGATATCATCCGCCTTGAGATTCTCCTCATTGACGGGGACGATACGGTCGTTGGTCTCTATCTCGGAGAGGATATCGCTGAAGCCCGTGTCGCCGTCGGTATCCGCCTTGAGCGAATCTATCATGCTGAAAAGGTCGTTTTTCTCATCGGAGGCGGGCGTCGGCTCCTCTTCTTCGGGGGCGGGCTCATCCTCCTGCTTCTCCTCGCCGTCAAGCGAAACGACGGGTATCTCAGGCTCGATGTATTCCTCGGGGTTGAGCCAAAGCTCATCCAGAGCGCTGCTCTCAGGCTCGGCGGGCTGCTCCTCCTCGCCCGACACGATGGCGGAGATGGGCTTCGGCACTATTGTTGCGGGGCCGCTGCTCATAATATCGTCATAGAGGCTGTCAAGCTCGTCCGCAAGATTTTTCTCCGTCTGCTCGATATCATCATGGAAGCCTGCGAACACCGAGGAATCGTCGGAACTCTCCTCAAGGAAGCTGTTGAAATCTATCTCGGTTATGGCTTCATCGTCCGCAATGGAGCTGATGCCGTCGGGCAGCGACGAGGGTCTCTTGCCTTCACTGTTTTCTTTTGCCATATATTTTGTCCTCCTGTTTTGATCAATCCGGGCTGGGTTCCCAGCGGGCGGCGCCCTTATAGGGGTTGGTCTTGCCCTTGGAATTATACCAGATCTGCGGTCTGCGGTAGTCGGGGTTATCCTTGACGAGCGAAGTATCTATCGCCTCGCTCTCGCCCTCATGCAGCAGCCTGCCGACGACCACGAGCCTTGTGTCAACGCTCTTGCCGTAATCGTAAATGCAGGTGGAGAGGGTGATTATCTTATCCGTCGGCTCAAGCGAAACGCCCGTGTCATAGAGCTTGCGCTGGTTGACCTGCTCGATATATCCGACCATGTTGCCGTCGGACATATCGGGATATATATAATTGAAGAGGTAGCCGTTGTCGTCCGCCCTCTGAGTGGTGGAGAGGAAAACGGCGCAGATCTTATAGGTATATTCGCCGTAAAGAGTGCTGTATCTGATTATCGGGCTTTTGATGAAGGTCTCTTTGCTGCGGTAATCATAGAGCGAGCGGAAGGACTGCTTGGGCACGCCGTCCGACCTGCCGGTGGTGTGGCCGTGAATAACCATGTTCTTTGAGAGGTCGGTATTCGAGCAGCGGTAGTCGAGGAAGATGTTGCCGTAATTCGTCTGGCTCGTCTCGCCCGTGGTGCGCCCGTAGAAATCCTTCTTGAGGTAGTAGCTGTTATCCTTACCCTGCAAAACTGCGGTGTCAAGCTCCGTGCCGGGGATCGAGAGCCAGCCGACAAGGTCGTTGTTTATCGAATACGCCTGCTTCAGCCCCTCAAGTATGCCTGTGGGGTAGGAGGCGGTCGCTTTCATATTGTTTGATATCACTCCGCTAAGCTGAGCCGCGGGGGCGTCATACTCGACGGCGGAGGTGATGATGTAGCCGTTTGATTTGACCGAGGGCTTGCCCGGCTCTTTATCGCCCGCCAGATTTATGACGGTGAGCACGCCGAACACCGCTGTCAGCGCGGCGAGAACGGCGCAAATGATTGCGAGCGTCTTTTTTGAATTCATGCCTTATCTGCCATCCTTTCTTCGATATAAAGCCTCACGAGGTTGAGCGCGCGGGAGGCATTGACGTAGCGGTTGTATTCCCTGTCGCCCCTGCCCGTCTCCACCTTGTCGCAGGCGGTATAGTCCTTTGCGTCAATCGCAACGTAGCAAAGCCCGACCGGTTTATCCGTCCCGTCGCTGTCGGGACCCGCAATGCCCGTGACGGAGATGCCTATATCGGCGCCCGAGAGCCTGCGGACCCCCGCCGCCATCTCTCTCGCTGTCTCCTCGCTTACGGCGCCGTGAGCCTCAAGGGTCTCATGCCGCACTCCGAGGAGCTTCTCTTTTATTTCATTTGAATATGTGACTGCGCCGCAGCCGAAAACGCTGCTTGCGCCGGGGATATCGGTCACTCTTTTTGAGACATAGCCCGCCGTGCAGCTCTCAGCCGTGGCGAGCGTCAGCCCGCTGCTTTTAAGCAGCTCAACTACCCTCTGCTCAATATTTTCGCTGTCGATGCCGTAGCAATAGCGGCCGACTCTGCGGCGTATCTCGGCGATAACGGGGGCGCAGAGCTCCTCCGCCTCCTGCGCTCTCTCCGCCTTGGCGGTCACCCGCAGCAGCGCCTCGCCCATCTTGGCGTAGGGCGCGACGGTGGGATTCTCGCCGTTGAGCAGGTCGGAGCAAAGCTCCGCAAGCGCGCTCTCGCCGATGCCCATGGTACGCACGGTGTGGGAGACTATCGC
>ULNH01023913.1_pt1 | contig 22654 bp, 23 predicted proteins | sample 1951871 | NCBI WGS metagenome assembly ULNH01 (sample SAMEA4835572, study PRJEB28245) | human gut metagenome | biome: gut microbiome; material: fecal sample | place: Denmark | collected 2008 | reverse complement strand
TCAAAAAGGGAGATCCGTTATTTGGATGTATATTCTTCAAATTCTTCCCATACTGCATCCTGAAGCTTTTTGAAGGTTTCAGGATCCTTTCCGCCTACCGGAGTTTTATCTACCTCTGTGATCCGGTTGCAAAGGGTTCCGGAACTTGTAATGATCAGTTCATCTGCATTCATGGCTTCAATGACGCTGATCTCCTCGGCCTTGGTTGGAATTCCAAGCTTTTTCGCCTGCTTTATCACATGCTTAATGGCAATGCCCGGAAGAACTTTATTATCAAAGGGATGGTAAACCAGTGTTCCGTCGATCAGGAAGGATACATTGGAATGAGCCATTTCTGTCACCTTATCTCCCCGGTGGAAGATCACCTCATTGCATCCCGCTTCTTTTGCCTTCTGATTTGCCATAACGCTGGGGATCAGATTCAGTGTTTTAATATTGCAATGGAGGAATCTGGTATCCTCCAGGGTGATCACCTGAAATTCCTTTTCCCTGGGCGTTACATCCTTAGGAACGAGATAAGCCATTAAGTTTGGTTTTACAGTTGTTTCATCCGGAAAAACATGATCTCTCGGAGCCGTTCCTCTGCTGGTCTGCCAGTACAGAAAACCTGTTTCCCCGTCAAATTCCTTTACCAGACTGTACAGGATGTCCTTTAACTCTGCTCTGTCATAAGGGAAGGGGATCCGAAGCAGTCTGCAGCTATTATAAAATCTGTCAAAATGATCCTCCAAAGCGAAGATCACTCCCCTGCTTACATAAGTTGCATCATAGCAGCCATCGCCAAAATAAACTGCTCTGTCCAGGATGGGGCACTGGATCTCTTCAAGTGGTCCTAATTTTCCGTTATAGTATCCTACTTCTTTCATAGCTCTCTCCTCCATTAAACAAAAAAGAGACGTCCACTTGGACGTCTCTGTCTTATGGTTTGGATTATAGTCCCGTACTTAAGTTCTGTCAAGCCCTTCTTTACATTTTTTTATTTTGCGGAAACTGCCTGAAATCCTTTTTCCAGATCTGCAAGAATATCGTCAATATGCTCCGTTCCAATGGAAAGACGGATGGTATTTTTCTTAATTCCCTGATCTGCAAGCTCTTCCTCCGTAAGCTGTGAATGCGTTGTCGTCGCCGGATGGATCACAAGGCTCTTTACATCTGCCACATTGGCAAGCAGGGAAAAGATTTCCAGATGGTCAATAAATTTGTGCGCTTCCTCCTGTCCGCCTTTGATCTCAAATGTAAAAATACTTGCTCCGCCATTTGGGAAATACTTCTCATAAAGGGCATGATCCGGATGATCGGGCAGGGAAGGATGGTTCACCTTTTCCACCAGAGGATGCTTTGTTAAAAATTCTACTACCTTCTTTGTGTTTTCTACATGTCTGTCCAGTCGAAGAGACAAGGTTTCTACTCCCTGTAACAGCAGGAATGCATTAAACGGAGAAATCGTTGCTCCCATATCACGAAGCAGGATCGCCCGTATGTAAGTAACAAAAGCTGCCGGGCCTGCCGCATCTACGAAGGAAACTCCGTGATAGCTTGGATTTGCTTCTGCAATAGGCGCATACTTACCGCTCGCTTTCCAGTCAAATTTTCCGGAATCTACAATGATCCCTCCCAGGGTCGTTCCATGTCCTCCTATAAATTTCGTTGCAGAATGTACAACAATATCAGCGCCGTGTTCAATGGGTCTGATCAGGTATGGTGTTCCAAAGGTATTATCAATCACAAGAGGAAGTCCGTGCTTATGAGCAATCTGTGCAATGGCGTCAATATCCGGAATATCACTGTTCGGATTTCCCAAAGTCTCCAGATAGATCGCCTTGGTGTTTTCCTGGATCGCACTCTCAACCTCATTAAGATCATGCGCATCTACAAAGCTTGTATGAATTCCAAACCTGGAAAGTGTGTGTGCCAGGAGATTATAGGTTCCTCCATAGATCGTCTTCTGTGCTACAATGTGCTCTCCTTCTCCGGCAAGAGCCTGAATGGTATAGTTGATCGCTGCCGCACCGGACGCAAGGGCCAGGGCTGCTACGCCTCCCTCTAAGGCTGCAATTCTTTTTTCCAGGACATCCTGGGTGGAATTGGTCAGTCTTCCATAAATATTTCCGGCATCTGCAAGTCCAAAGCGCGCTGCTGCATGTGCAGAATTATGGAAAACATAAGAGGTTGTCTGATAAATGGGAACTGCCCTTGAGTCCGTTGCCGGATCAGGCTGCTCCTGTCCTACATGAAGCTGAAGAGTTTCAAATTTATAATTGCTCATTTCCGTGTCCTCCTATTTTCTAAACGTTGGACTTATGGTATCATTCAATTCCTAGTTTGCCAATAGGAAAACTAATATTATTTTTGTAAAATAATTTGATCCGTGATCATTGCAATAAATTCGGAATTGGTAGGCTTCCCCCTGCCTGCACTTACCGTATACCCAAACATTTCATTTAAGGTTTCCATGTTTCCCCTGTTCCATGCAACCTCAATGGCATGCCGTATGGCACGCTCTACCCTGCTGGGTGTAGAATTATTCTGTTTCGCAATGGCCGGATAAAGCAGCTTGGTGACCGATCCTAACATTTCCGGATCCTGAACAGACAAAAGGATTGCTTCCCTTAAATATTGATACCCTTTAATATGGGCAGGAACCCCTACGTTCTGGATCATCCCTGTAACTCTGCCTTTCAGCCTGTCCTTTGGTGTTTCACTGATTGTTGTCAGTTTTCCTTTTTCTCCCCTCTTTGACCGCGCCTTACTCCCCGACGGGATCGTGATCATGATCTGGAGCCCTCCCTCCAGACTGAGCAGTTCCCGAAGCGCACCATAAAGGTCTTCTGTTGCACTTTCATTTGTCAGTGCCAAATTCATTTGCTTCATTTTAATTCCCCCTTCAAGAATTAGATTACTTTTCACCGGAACTATGGGTAATTGACACACTATTTCTGCAATGCTACACTATAGCTACCGCTGGAAAGCTACCTAACAGTATCACCAAGACCAATGGAGTAAAAGATTTTGGAAAAAGAAAATTCAAATAAGATTTCTCTAAAACTTATGTCGAACAAAGACAACTACATGGAAAGTTTTCGGAAAAATGTCGATCTGTATCTAAAAGAGCCTGACCTCACCATCCGCAAGCTTGCGGAAGAAGCCGGGATCCCTTTTGCCACCTTAAATAACTTTCTGTATAACAGCACGGCCGATGTCAAGCTCTCCACTGCTATTTCTCTTGCCCGTGCTCTGGGCATCAGCATTGATGAACTGGTGGGATGTGAAACCCTTACACCGGAAGTCCGGAATTTTATCACTACACTCAGAGGCCTCCCCGACAATGAGCTTTATCTGGTCAAATGGTTCATCCAGCATCAGATCCTTGTCAACAGCCAGCCTGTCTCTCCAAAAGATAAACTTCTCAACGTCATGTTACCTGTCTGCAATGCCCTGGGCAACCTGCTTCCTACCAACAGCTATACCGTATTACCTATCAATGAATTCCCTGATGATGTCAAATGCAAGGTTTTCCTTGGGATCCGTGTGACCTGCGAAACCTATATGCCCGTCTACTCTCCCTATGATACCCTGCTGATCGCAAATGACAGGAAAGCGGCCCACGGAGAACACAGTGTGGTTCTGTATTTCGGAAGACTTTATATTGTATCCCACCACGAAGTCATTGAAAATTCCCATGAGATCACAAAATATTCCAGCATCTGTGACGGACATTTCAGCGCCTCGGAAGAAGAACTAGACAAGGTCATCGGCTATGTAGCCGCCGTGTCTCACAGACTGACCTAAGCCGTTTCGCCGCCAAAAAAGAGTTCCGCTTGCGGAACTCTTGCACGAGTGCGCATCCCCCGGAAAGTTTTTGCTTCTATACGAAATAGCAATTTCCCATAGAATCAAAAAAGGACAGCCCTAAGGCCGTCCCTTCCTGATCAAATTCTTATCTTTACTTTACAGTTACAGATGTAATGTGAGGATTAACGCCCTCATACCAGTAAAGAAATCCCTCTGTATCAATCACATCACCGATCTGGAGATTTTTAACAGCGCTGTAAACCTCTGTGGTGCTGTCACACAGATAAGACTCTACTGTAAAGGTATAGGTCTGTCCATTTACAGAAACGTTGAAATACAGATCGTCTCCTTCAGAACCGGAACCATCCCATCCATACATAAATGCAGAGCCATTTCCTGCATCTTCTACAGTCAGTCCCTTAAAGGCTACAAATTCATTCTGATGCTTAATCAGATCATCACTTCCAAGAAGATCTGTCAGATCCTGTGCTTCTGCAACATAATTGCCATCCTCGATCTCAAAGGTTGCATCTGTGATTTCTACTTCGCCGGACCATTCAGACTTATAACCGGTTACCTTGATCTTGGTTCCCTTGGTCAGCTTATCATAATCTTCCTGGGAGCATGCCATATTATAAAGGAAGTAAGCGCCGTCCTTATCCTGGGTATATACGGTAGCCTGATCCTCCCACCATGACTGCTTTGCCTGTACATAAGTTTCCACAACAACCTGGCTGTCCAGTTCTGCTGCTGCATACTCAGCATAGGTCATAACGCCCTCTGACTTTACATCAGCGTCATCTGCGGAGGTACTCTTGGATCCGCAGCCAACAAAAGCAAGTGTTGTGAGTGCAACTGATAAGATTACTGCTAAATACTTTTTCATTTTCTCCTCATTTCTGTGCCGCAGGCAGTTCTGCCGCAGCCACATTTTGCTGGGGCCTTCCACAAGCCCTATGTAATTGTTTCCAATCCGGACTGCAATTACTGCAATCCTTTGTCATTGTACTCAACTCTTCCAAAAAATTCAATATCTTTTATCATTTTTCCCCATTCTTTTTCTTCCTGACAAATTCCAGCAAAAGATACCCGAGGATCAGGATCCATGCAAGAGCCAGGGTTGCAAGCAGAGCCACGGCGGTTCCCGGAAGGGGCCCCAAATCTGTTTTTTCGTGGGAAGAAGCACTTTTCTGATCCAGCCTGTATAAGGCATTTACATCCCCAAAAAGCTTATCAAAATAAGCATCATCCACCGTTTCCCCTCTTCTGACCGATTTCACCGTATTTTCAATCAGCTGTCCCGCCGCATCCCTTAAGGAGGCGGAGCCGTTAAACACCGGCGTCACAAAGGTATCATCAATGTGATCCAATAAAAGATGGGACGCCTTGATCTTCACTTCATAGTGTGCGCCTGTATCTTCTCCTCCCCTTGCCAGATAATCCTGGTACTCTGCGGAATTCTGCGCTCTTGTGGTCACCGGAATGTACCCTTCCGTTTCGGAATAGGCGATCTGCACCTCATTTGTCAGCAGATACTGTGCAAAAAGCCAGGAAGCCAGCACCTCCTGCTGATCGGCCTTGTTAAATACACAAATAGACGGTCCCTGAGAGATCATGCTGGGAGCATCTGGGGTAACCTGGGGGATCATCATAACCTCCGTTTCAAAATCCACCAGCTTTTCCCTGCTGATGTCGCAAAGAGGCGCCTCCGATCCCATCCATGTAGAACCGGCCGTAGAGTCAATGGCAAAAAGACATTGACCGGCATTTAAAAAATTCGCAGGGTAACTGGAAATCTTAAAGGTAGAAAAAGCCCTGCTCTCGCTGTGCTTTGCGATCGTCTTTAAAAAGTCCCGGGTGGTATCGTTAAACAGAAGAATATTGCCGTTTTCATCTGAATAGCCTGCTTTCTCCTGCTCCAGCATCTGGATCATCATATTATCCGTAGACTTATATAAAAACGGGATCATTACATTCTGCCCGTTTACAGCAAAATTTCCGTCCGCTCCCTTTTTCATGGCCGCTTCCGACACTTCCCATACAAAATCCCAGGTCAGCACTTCCGGCAGTTCATACCCAAGAGCTTCTACATATGTCTTGTTTACATAACAGGCCTCTGTGGAACGCATAAAGGGAACTGCATAATGCTTTTCTCCAATCCGGCATTCTTCCAGAAATTTTGCCGAGATCTCCTCCTTGGCAACACTGTCATACTTCACAAGTTTTCCGCCCAGCCCGTATTTTTCATCTTCAAAAAGCTCATCCAGCGGAACCACCACATTTGCTCCGGTAAGATAGGTTGCAATGTGATCCGGATAGGTAATGCAGACATTGGGCGTTGTCCCTGTAGAAATATTGGTGATCACATCATTATAAATATCGCCATAGTTGGTATAAAGCCGCAGATTTACCGTAATATTGGGATAGATCTTTTCAAAATCCGTAATGGCTTTCTGATAGATCTCTGTCTGGGTCTTGTTGGTATCATTCTTTGCCCAGAAAGTGATCGCATAATTTCGGTCCTCCTCAAAGCTCTCCGGCACCGCAAACGCTTCCAGTCCCTTCGAACCGTGACATCCCGTAAACAGTATCATGCAGGCCGCCATAGCCCCAAGCAATCCCCATTTTTTCCGTTTGATTTTCACCCCTTGGTTCCTCCTCTTGACACGCCCGTCATGATCTTGTCCCTGAAGATCAGAAACAAAACGATCAGCGGAACAGAAATGATCACCACCGCTGCCATCATTGCCGGAATATTTTCCCTTCCAAAACCATTTTCCCTGATCTCCTGAATTCCATTTGACACCAGATAATAGTTTTCATCATCCGTAATCAGCCTTGGCCAGACATAAGAATTCCAGCACTCAATGATCTTTAAGATCCCAATGGTGATCAGGGTCGGTTTACAGATCGGAACCATTACCTTCAGGAGATATTTCATATCGGAGGTTCCGTCAACCTTTGCTGCATAATACAAAGAATCCGGCACCTGCGCAAAATTTTCCTTGAGCAGATAAATATAAAACACAGAAGTAACGGAGGGCAGGATCAGTCCCATAAAGGTGTTTCTCATATTGAGCTGTGTAATGGTGGCAAAATTCGTAATCACAACCAGCTCGTTTGGGATCATCATCAGGGAAAGAAACAGGGTAAAAACAAGATTTTTCCCTTTAAATTCCAATCTTGCAAAGGCAAATGCCGCAAGCGTTATAACCACCATCATAATCCCCGTTGTGATCAGGGTAAAAATCAGGGTATTGGTCAGATACCGCAAGAGAGGCACTGTGGAAAAAGCGTCTATATAGTTCTGAAACGTGGGCGACAGGGTAAAAAACCTGGGAACGTATTCCGAATTATATTCTCCATAACCTTTCAGGGAGGTAAGGATCATCCAGTAAAACGGAAATAGTACAATAAGCGCCCAGATGATCAGAAGCCCATAAATAAATCCGTTTCCGATTTTGCTGCGAATGCCGACGTGTTTTTTGATCTGCTGATAGTCTGCTGTCTGTACCATGATAACGCCTTTCTTCTTATGCGTAATAAGTATGCTTCCTGCTGATCAGCAGGTTGATACAGGTGATCGTTAATACGATGGCAAAAAGAATGATTGCCGCCGCTGATGCGTAGGAAGGATATCCTCCGCTGTCTCCATAGAGCATATCGTAAACATATCCCACAATGGTATTCATCTCCGCTGCATTTAAGTCAGTTCCAAATAAAGCTACCGCATCGCTGTACTCTTTAAAGGCTCCTATAAATCCGGTAATGATCAGATAAAAAATGGTTGGGGAGATCATGGGCAGCGTGATCTTAAAAAAGATCCTTGCACGCCCTGTCCCATCTACTCTTGCCGCATTGTAATAATTGGGGTTTACGGAAGAAAGAGCGCTTGTCAGAAGCAGGATCTTAAAGGGCATTACCACCCATATGATATAGAAGCACAGGACAAACATCTTAGCCCAATAGGGGCCGTCAATAAAATCTACCGAGCTTCCCCCAAAGCAGTGAAGCAGCATGTTTACCAAACCGTCCGTATAGGCCGTTTTCTTAAACAGGATCATAAATACCAGCCCGACTGCCAGCGTGTTTGTCACATAGGGCAGAAAAAAAACGGTCTGGAACAGATTTCTAAGGGGTTTGATGGAGCTGAGCGCTGTAGAAATCAGTAATGCCATTCCCGTGGAAATAGGCACGGTAATGATCACCATCAGAAACGTATTTTTCACTGCCTGCAAAAAATACGGATCATGAAGGATATAGGAAAAATTATAGCTTCCCACAGCAAAATAAGTCTGCGAAGCAAAATTATAGCCTTCCTCCAAGGAGTAAATAAAAACATCGATCAGCGGATAGACCATAAAGCATCCCAGAAACAAAACTGCCGGGAGCAGATACAGCCATCCCTTCAAATTATTTTTTTCCATACCCTCATATCCCTCTTTCTTTTATTCCGTGGCTCCGTATTTAATACTTTTTACCAGGGATTTGATCTTTTCTACATTCATGTACAGGGTGTCTTCACTGATATGCTTTTTTGCCAACTCTTTTAAGATGCCGGGCTTTGCTTCCCCTGCAATGGTGATCGTGTCAATGAAGCGCGAGATCGGTATTTCCTCATTCTCCATAATCTTTTCAAAGGAACACTCGTCTCTTCCCCAAAGCAGGAACAGACCCTTCTGCATGTAAAGACGGTCAAACTGCTGTGTGGCATCGATGAAGATCGGCATATCGATCCCCTTATTCCCCATCATTGTACTTTCCTTATCAATGTATTTCTGCAGCCACTCATACAAAAATTTATTGTTCCGGATCACCTGGCTTGAAAGCTTTCCCCGTTCCTTCAACATCTGTTCATATTTGCTTTTGTTAAAGATAAAGACCTTGCCGTCATCCTCCTGATATCTTCCCCTGGTATCATGACATGCAAAAAAAAGCGCCACATCAAAGGAATAGGAAAAGTCCAGCATTCTGGTAGGCAGCGCAAAATGCTGTGCAATTTCAATACAGGTCAGTTCGTCGAAATTAAACAGGTGTTTCATTTCATCTACGAAATGGAACATCTGGCTGTCCGCCGTTGCAATATGTTCTCCTCTCAGTCCGGATGGAATCAGGACAAAGTCGCTGTTTGCCTGCCCCCGGAAAACAATGACGTCCCCTCGTCCGTCCAGCTCCTGAATATATTCTCCATAATTTGAAACCTTACTCATGCTCCTGTCCTTCTGTCATGTAGATCCTTTTTTCCGTTTCTTTCTCAAAAACAAGCACCTTCCCGGGCTTTAAAGCAAAGCGCACCTCTTCCTTTGCCAGATCCACCTTGTTTTCCGCACTGATAATGGAACGGATGGTTGGATTTACGGAATATGGGCTTTCGGAAACCACACTGATGTCCCTTCCCATCACTTCCACTCTTAAAAGCTTGCTGCCAAAGGGGCCGTCCTCCTTTAAAATAAAGCCTTCCGGCCTGATCCCTACAGAAACCTCCTGATCCCTGCAGCCTTTTGCATCCATAACCGCTTCCTGTCCAATATACAGTTTTTCCCCTGATATTTTTCCCTCAAACAGATTAATGGGAGGCGTTCCCAGGAACTTTGCCACAAAGAGATTTACCGGGTCATCATAAACATCCTGGGGTTTCCCGATCTGCTGCAGGATCCCGTCTTTCATCACTACGATCACATCAGAAATACTCATTGCCTCTTCCTGATCATGGGTTACAAAAACGGTTGTAATCCCTGTCTCTTTCTGAATCCGCCTGATCTCTTCCCTTGTCTGCAGCCTTAACCTTGCATCCAGGTTGGAAAGGGGTTCGTCCAGCAAAAGAACTCTGGGCATTTTTACCATGGCTCTGGCAATCGCCACTCTTTGCTGCTGTCCGCCGGAAAGCTCACTTGGCTTTCTGTCCATAAGCTCATCGATCTGCACCAGCTTTGCCACTTCCATTGCCTTCTGCCTCATCTGCTCTTTGGAAAGCTTCTCTGCCCCCTTCAGGTTCTGCAGAGGAAAGATGATATTCTGCATAACCGTAAGGTGAGGATACAGGGCATAATTCTGGAAAACTACGCCTACCCCTCGTTTTTCGGGCGGCAGGGCAGTAACCTCCTCTTCTCCAAAGAGGATTTTCCCCTCTGTAGGCTTTTGCAGTCCACAGATCATAAAAAGAAGGGTACTCTTTCCACAGCCGGACGGTCCAAGCAGTCCTACCAGCTTTCCATCCGGTATTTCAAATGAGAAATCATTTACTGCAATCACATCCTGATGAGCCTTTTTATTCCGGCTCGGGAATTTTTTCGTAAGGTTTTCCAGAACAACTTTCATCTTCTTTTCCTTTTCTGTTATTGATTATAATTCGTTCCTGCTTCATTACTTTTCGCAGCCAGCCGCTTCCAATATGTATTTTCACCTACACGGTTCTGCCCGCCTCGTGAGTCCTTCTTAAATAAGCAAAGTATGCCTCATCACACCTGTCAAAGGTTCCCTCCTCCCGGAAGAGCTTTTCATATTCCCTATAAATTGAAGAAAGGCTTTCCTGGTATGGTCTCCAGTCTTCCCGCATCTGCTGTTTGGTATAATGCTGGATACACTGTCCGCCTGCACGGCTTTCCAAAAAGCGTCCCCCCTTGGGTCTTTGTTCCTTCGGAAGAACGCACCCTTTTTCCTCAAGGGCTATGCAGATCCCAATAGCATCTACTCCTACAAAGGTATAACATTTATGCTTCATCCGAAGGTAAAAACAGGGGCCTTCCTGATCGGTAAAAAAGTCAACCGCATACTGTCCGTTTTCTTTCTTTAAAAGCTCCAGGATCTCCTGCCTGTCAGCCTTTCCATCCTTTTTCCCCATGCTTTGAAGCATGTCCTCAGGAGAGAGGCTGCAGCCCTTTTCCCTGCAGCATTTTCCTTTACAGAGGGCACATTCTGCCCCCGGATCGTAACCTGTCACCTGTCATCCCCTCTTTTTCAATTCCACATTTTTTCAAAAGTCTTCTTTTTCTGGCGCTTATTATACCATATCTGGAAATATTCGCCTAGTCCTCCAACATTTCTTCTATAAAAATTCCATACCCCCTTGTAGGGTTCTGCACCAAAACATGCGTTACTGCCCCGATCAGCTTTTCATCCTGGATGATGGGGCTTCCGCTCAGTCACGTGTCAAGTAGGGAGCAACACTTTTTTCAAAAAATTTTAATTTTTTTCATTTCAAGGAGTTAGGCAGTAATTGTATCTGCAAAATTCCAGATGATTTGTACAGCATTACCGGGATATACTCGTATTTCCTTAACGAGTTCCTTCATTAAATAAGTATCAATCTCTGTAATTTGCCCATGCTTATTCAGCTTACTCACTTCATCCTCAACCATAAGATGATTTCGTTTGTCTGCCTTTAACATAGAAATTTGTTCCTCTATACTTCGGATGTTCTCTGTCAGCAAATCCTTATTAATTTTTAATTCTTCTTTTTTCGCAAGAAAATCTTCCTTAGAATGTTTCCCTGCATAGTAATCTTCCAATAATTCCATAAGCCTTGAAGCATTTTCATCCAAGTTCCGCTGCTTCTGTTTCAACTCCCAAGATAAACCATCTATTTCTTCCTGCGTTTTATCCTGCTCATTTCTTGAATGTTTCAGTTTTGCATCTGCAAGATTACATTGCAACTGTACCGCTGACAGCAACTTTTCTTTCATCATTGCTTCATTAAGCCGAATATCCTTACATTCTGTTTCCTCAGTATATCTTGCTGTGGCACACAACCAATTCTTATTGGTTGGTCTACCCTTAGACAATTTATTACCACAACAGCCACATACTAAATATCCCGAAAACACATTTGGAGCTGCCCCCGTTTTTGTCTTTTTGTTAGATTTAATAACACTTCTTGCCTGATAATAGGTTTCTCGTGATACAATCGCTTCATGGGTATCCGGTAAAACAATCTGTTCTTCTTCCGGTATCATCTTCACACGATTACTTCCTATTCTAATAACATGAGATTTAAACGGAACTGTATCTCCTGTATAAATACGGTTAATAAGAATATTTCGTACAGATTCAAAAGTCCAAAAGTCTCTTGTTTTATACTTTCCCCTAACAGAAGCCAAGTACACAGACGGAGTCAAAACCTTTTCTTCATTCATTTTCTGTGCAATCCGGGTTACTGTAACCCCTTGCTTAGCAAGCTGAAATATCCGTCTAACAACAATCGCCGCTTCTTCATCAATCTCAATCGTGTTTTTCTGCTTTCCCTTCTTATAACCATACGGAGCCTGCCCATATACATACTCACCATTTAGCTTTTTCAAATCTACAGCACTTTTAATCTTTCTTGAAATATCCTTACTGTATAAGTCATTTAAAAGATTACGGATAGCTAACTGCAAAGCTGCCGGATCTCCAGATTTAATCTTTGCACTATCATAATTATCATTGATAGAAATAAATCTGACATCATAAGAAGGAAAGACATATTCTAAATAATGCCCCGCTTCCAAATAATTTCTTGCAAATCGGGATAAATCTCTCACAATAATGGTTCGTACCCTTCTCATTGTAACTAATTGAATAATCCTGGTCATCGCAGGTCTATCCATTGAAGTTCCGGAATATCCGTCATCAACAAATTCAGTTAATGTGGTTGGGACATCTGCATTACTTCTTACATATTCCTTAATACAAAGTCTTTGCGAGCTAATACTGCAACTTTCCAATGTATCTCCACTTGCAACATCATCATCTTCCAACGACAATCTAAGATACGATATATCCATTTTTTCAGACAGCATCCGCAAGCACCTCCTCCACATTTTTTATATATTCCTGCAAAGGAGCAAAAGGATCACTAAAGTTGACTTCAACTTTTATAGTATTCTTATCATACACAATAATTTTGTTTATCAATAAGTCCATCAACTTCTTGTCAATGTCACCATCTTTTAGATACCACTGATTTTTTAGCATATCAATCCATTCAATAGCTGATTTTTCAATGTTTTCAAGCTCTTTTGTTGCTCTCTGTGCTTCTTCAAGTTCAACTTGAATTTGACTTATTTGATTTGCTAAACGATTATGAATAAACTCATACTCTGTTTTATCAAGAGTACCTTCCGCCAAATCAATAATCATTCTTTCTTTTTTAGCCTCTAAATGTGTAGCTTTTGCTCTCAGACTGGCTACCAAATCCAAATTCTGCCTCTGATAGCTGACAACTTTTGGTTTCCTCTTAACCTCCTCTAAAAGTGACTCAAAATCCAACGCAGCTTTAAAATGTCCATAAAGACATCTGGATATAGCCGACATAATATCTTCCTGCCGGATATAATGGCTACTACATTGCATCTTTCCCGTATCATGATATTGATTACAGTCAAAGAATATAAATGCCGGATTATTGGATGTCTTTCTGCCAAGACCTTTTCTACCAGACATTCTACTGCCACAGTCTCCACAAAAAACTTTATCACGCAAAACATCTCTCATATCATCTTCTACTTCTTCACGCTTCGTAAAAGTTTCTCTTTTTTTGATTTCCTGCTCATTAACAGCTTTTACTTGTTCAAAAAGTTCCATAGAAATAATAGCATTATGTGCATTTTCAATAATCTGCCATTCGTCCTGACCTCTTCTTGTTTTATTCTGATCCAAACGGTCACGCTTCACTCTGCCGTGTATCCTGCATCCGGTATAAACCAAATCATTGGTTATTTTACGAATCGTACCTCTAATCCAATTTGACTTAGCATACTTTTCATTCTTTGTAATACCCCGTAAGTAGCGGATATTACCGGGGCTCGGTATTTCTTCAGCATTCAGCACTTTAGCCATTTCATTAAAGCTCATACCCGCCGCCCTCATTTCAAATATCCTTCGTACAACAGGTGCCGTTTCTTCATCAATATCAAAAGTAACCTTCTCTGCATTACGAATATATCCATATGGAATACTGCCTGCTGATGGAAGAAACTCGCCATTTCCCATTTTGGCATTGATACTACTACGAATTTTTTTACTATAATCCTTCGCATAGTTATCATTCATAATCATTTTAATAGGAAGAAGTAGGCTGGCTGAGTCAGCATTTGGTTCATTACTATCATAATTATCATTGATACAAATAAGGCGTATCTTCATAGAAGGAAATACCTTTTCCACCAATTCACTTGTCAGAATGTAGTGACGCCCTAAACGAGAAATATCTTTTACCAGAATTGTATCAATCACACCATTGTACAAATCATTCATCATTTCCTCAAATCCCGGTCTTTTATAATTCATTCCGGTGTATCCATTATCAGCATAATACTTTTCAATATGAAGAAATGGAGTATGCAGCACATAGTCATCGGCTATTTTTTTCTGATTTCCAATGGAATTGTTAATTTCATCTTCTCCATCTTCTACGGATAATCTTCGATATACTCCAACTTTATAAATTCGTTGTTTTAAAACTGAATTTTCCTCTGTGACTGACTGATTATATTTACTCTTTCTCGCCATATCAGCTTACCTCCTTCCTTAATTCATTCACATTGTTTACTAATTCCAAAAACTCATTTTTATAATTAAAGGTAATTTGAATCCTTTTATCCTCATAAATATCAATACGGTCAATCAAAGCAACCACTATTTCATGAGACAACTCATCCATATCCTTATATTTTATAAACTGATAAATCCATGAATTAGAGCCCTGTGTATCCTCAATTACCTGTCTACGCTGCTCCTCTAATTCTTTAATGGCAGCTTCACATTCTTTAATTTTCATAACATACTTTTCTTTCATGGAACGATATTCCTCACGGGAAATCAATTCTTCCACATAAGAATCATACAATTTCATAGATGTGTCCTGATGCTTGTCTCTCTCATTCTCTTTTTCTGTAATTAGCAATTCTATCCTTTTGAGTTTTAAAGACATAATTGCTCCTACGTCAATCTGATTTGCAAGCTCATCCAATTCCACCATGACATTTATCTGATTTTTAATACTATCAAATACTGCTTTTTCAAGCATTTCCTGCGAAATATTATGGGTAGTACACCCCTGCTTACGCTTATATGCACCACACCAATAATAATGAAAGGTTTTGTTTCCCCTCTTTACATTTCTCCTACACATTGCTCTGCCACAATCTCCACAGAAAACCACTCCGGCTAATGGTTGAACAACCTGTTCGTTAGAAGATATACGAATATCTCTACTTAAAATTTTTTGAACCGTCTGAAACACTTCCGGCTCAATAATTGCTTCGTGGTTATTCTCAACAATAGACCACATATCTCTGCTTAATGTACGAGCCTTCTTAATTTTAAAAGAAGGTGTAGCAGTTTTGCCTTGTGCAAGTTCTCCTATATAAACGGTATTTGCAAGCATTCTGCGAATAGTCACATGATTCCATAAGCTCTCGCCGGCACCTTTAAAGCCGGAAGTATAATTACTTGTCTGTCTTTTATACTCATACGGAGCCATAATTCCATTTTTATTCAAATAGGCTGCAATCCTATCAGGACTGAACCCCTTAATTGTCATTTCAAAGATTCCCTTTACAACCTCTGAGGCACATTCATCAATCACAAGTTTATGTTTATCTTGCGGATCTCTCCTATAACCATAAGAAGCAAAGTTATTGATAAACTCTCCATTGTCACGCTGAATTTTAAACTGTCGTCTTAACTTATAAGAAAGTTCTCGACAATAGTTTTCATTCATAAGGTTCTTAAACGGAATCATCAAGTCATCCCCATAACTGCGATTACTTGTATCAACATCATCATTGATTGCAATAAAACGCACATTCATTTCTGGGAATGTCATTTCAATGTATTTACCTGTTTCGATATACTCTCTGCCCAAACGAGACAAATCCTTTACAATAACACAATCGGCTTCGCCATTTTTAAGAGCTTCAACAACACTCTTAAAGCCCGGTCTGTCATAATTCGTTCCGGTATATCCATCATCATAGGCTTCTTTTACAAGGGTAATATTGGGATTAGCGGATATAAAATCCATGACCAACTTACGCTGGTTTGCGATACTATCACTTTCACTCTTTCGTCTATCTTCTTTGGACAAACGATAATAAGCAATAGCTTTGTAGAATTGTTCATCTATAACTGAATTTCTGTGATACATCAAATCAACCTCCTTAATTTTACATCAGGAAGTTTCTTGATGTTCTATCTTGCGGTGACCAAACCGCTTCATTGACATATATATTATGACTCCGATTCGATTTAAGGTCAACCACAAATGAACAATTCCCAAAACTTTCCTGTTATCCTAATCCGCAAGCATAAATTGCAAGTTTATCATTTAGTGACATTTCTGATTCTGCATATCCAATGCCAATCACCAATTCTCCGTCTGTGTAACAATACGGATTGCCAATCTGTTCAACAAAGCTTTTCATTCTCTGTTCACATGGTAGCGACATATCAATATGAACGGAATTTATATCTCTAAGAGTTGTCCTATCCACCTTTGTAATATCTACATTTCCCGACATTGCCACTAGTCATCACCTCCGACATTTCATAGTTTTTCCAATTTGTAAAATCTAATACAAAAAGAAATGCCACCGATAGAATCGATGGCTATGTATGCCGGGAAAATCCCGGCTTGATTATGAAATGTGTTCATCATCAAAATATTCCAGCATTTCTGCCTCTGTTGCAAAAAGCCTTACAAATCTTCCCTTATGGAACAATGCAACTCCATAGGAGCTGAGTCTCCAATAAAATCCTTTCGGCAACATTTAGTTATACTTATCAAATACCCCAACCTGCACCTGCACAGCTTCGGTTATTCTTGCAAGGGTATCTTTATCAACCTTACCCATATTCTCAATAATTCTGCCATAATCAAGGGCTGTCACCTGTTCGCAAAGTGCGATACTATGCTGTTCCAGCCCCTCAGACTTATACGCTGACACAAATACATGAGTGGGAAGATTTCTCTTTTTGTTGATTTTGGTAGACAAGGGAACAACCGTTATCACGGTACTGTGCTTGTTCGCCATATTATTACTTACTACCACCACAGGACGCATACTGCCCTGAATGCTTCCCTGATACTGCACACCTAAATCAACATACAATATAGGTCTGATAAAGTATCAGTATCTTGTCCACCGAAAGACCTGTTGTACCAGCCTCGAACTTGCGATAATGCTCTACTGTAACTCCAAGCACTTCCGCAATTTCTGCCTTGTCAATATTCATGTTTCTTCTTGCTTCTCTTAATCTTTTTCCAATCTGTATATTGGTATCTTTTCTGTCTGTATCCATGATTTACACCTCTTTTCACTATAAATCATATCAACGGACCGCCCAATATCATAGTCCAGAAAATAACCCAATCCACATCATTTTCTGCTCATTAATCGGTTAATTTCTGATTTTCCCCTAAAAACCAGAAAACGAATGGCATTTAGATATGCCATCCGTTTTCGTAAATTATAGGGTTTTCTTTTGTAATCTATTGTTCTGTCTGCTCCTCTTTTGAAGCATAATAATCATCAAATAACTTATTGGTTGCATCGAAGGTATCTTTACAGATACTCGGTAATTCTCGTCCCCAAGCTCCGGTTGCCTGCTTGAAGCCTTTTTCAACCGCCGCCTGCATTTCCTTCATCTTGTCTACATCATCGCCGGCTAGCGCACAAGCAAAATCAAACAATCTCTGCGAGGTCTGCTTTACACCCCAATATCCATCTTCAGAAATATCCTTCTGTGCCTGTGCTTTGGTGGCTGCATCAACCGTATAATCGCCACTTGCAAGGAACTTCCACATATCTGTAGCCTGTCCATAGGTTTTAGCCTGTCCATACATCATTTTATGAACAAGACTTGTAAGCTGCTGTTCACGGCTCGCCTGATCCGCTTTTAACTGCTTTACTAGGGCAGCTCTGTCCGCATCACTCATCTTATTGATAGAATATGTAGCCTTATTTGTTGATGCAGGCTCAGACTTTTTATACACCACGCCATTATTGACTGATGTGGTTTCTGGGGCTTTCTTTTCAGCCTGTTTACTCGTTACTGATGAATAATCTGCGTACTGCTGTGTTGTAGCAGATACTCCTGAAATTGTGTTGCTCATACGCATACCTCCTTGTACTTTGATTAAATCCCTTTATTTTGTGTTACTCTATCCCCAAAAGTCATACTTACTGCTGTTCATAGCAGAATATAAGTTACCGCCTGAGTTATATGCACTGCTTAAACTCTCTACATTGGCTTCCGCATTATCCGATATTCTGGTGGATAGAAACTCCACTTTATTTACAAAGTCACTATCTTTACCGAAAAGACCTTCCAATGTGGCAAAATCCGCCGCTTTTACCTTTTCCATATCCACAGTCGCAGTACCGTCTTTGGCAAAGGTAATTCCAACTCCTGCCAAGCCCTCTTTTGTTTCTGCCGGAGCCTCTAACAACATCTGTCTGTAAAAATCATTCATTGTGTTTGATGTTGTCCTGAGTGCTTTTAAGGTACTATTATAGTTTTCAAAAAGATTTTCAATGCTGTCATATACCTTCTGATTGTCCCCACACGCTTTAGCCTGCTCAAACAGACTGTTTTCTCCATTCTGCAAAAGAACCTGAGCGGACTGTGTAAGCTGGTCAGCCTCTTTATCAAGTTTCTCATAATTGCTCTTTTTTGCTGTATTTGCGACATTTTCCTTATTTCTGTTCATCGCCTCAAGTAATGGATTCGTTGCCCCGTCATTCTTGATGTAATCCAACAAAGTAGAGCGATTTATTGGCAAACCAGCCTGTCTTGCTGACTCATTTAGCATTTGTGTTGTAATTCTCATGCCATTACCTCCATTTCACGCTTATTATAAGTATCGTTACTTTCCCTTTCCTTTTCCATAGCAAAAGAGTGAAACACTTCAATTTGGGTGTGAAATATTTAGCTGGACAGTAATATAATCATCCATCTTATATTTCGCACAATTTATTCCTGAAATATAGAGCTTTGTTGTGAAACGCCCTTATTCTGTTGTGAAGTGTTACTGAACTCGTAAATTTACACCTGCAAAACTGCTATATAAACTTTCAATACTAAGTTCCTTCTTGTAATAGTATTCTCTTATCTGTTTCTGTTCCTCAGCAGCTTCTCTACTGCGTTCCAGACTTTCTTCACGCATCTTTGCCTCAGCTTCTCTTTTCGCTTTATGCTCGGCTTCCACCTCTGCAACACGCTCTGGTGAATCACTACACCCACTGATATAAGTAACCGTACCATCTTCATGCACGACTACTCCGCCCGGCTCATAAACAAGTCCTTTCGCAGCAAACGCTACTGTATCTCTAGGAATAATTGTATTAAAATATTCATCTATCTTATTTTCATAAAAAGCAGCTTTGTCCGAATCGGTTGCCATCTGTTCCAGTATATTCGGAGCAATAATCACATCACTTCCACTCATACCTCTTCCAACACGGTCAAGGCTTGCCTGATCCTTCCCAATACTCTGAATAGATACATTTCCATATTTTGATTTCAAATAATCTGTATAAGCTTCTACTTCTGTTTTTCCTACCGAACCTGCATTTTGTAATTGGTTTGAAAAACTCGTTTTATCGGTTGCTGTATTCTGTACTTTGGCTGTATGCTGATACATTGCTGAATATACAGCACCCATCCCGGCTATATTCATACCATCGTTCCTCCTTCTTAAAACTCTTACATATCTTTTCGCATATAAGCAGTTCCCAAAATCTGCATAGCAGTTTCCATGTTATTTTCCACTACATTACCATCTATTGCAGAACTATATACTCTCTGTGCATTTGCTATATCTGCTTCAGATACAATAACCTTCTTTTCTTTCATATCTCCAAAATCATTTGGATACCCCTCAAGCCAGTATAAGGTATCTCCATCCGGATATACTATCATTCCTGCACTCTTAACAGGTGGTGCTAACGCATTGATTTCAGCCTGAGCTTCTGAACTGCAAAACTCCTCAATGGCACTCATTACTTTCTTCTTTAAGGCAGGATTTTCTTCCATTTTGGATAATGTGTCCGCAGAAATAGCAACATAATTCTTGCACCTGATGTCATGGGTATTAAGAAAATCCGTTACATTCCCTATACTGCCGACATTTAATGTCACATCGTAGGTATAGATTTCATTTTTTCTCTCACTAAGTATCTTCTGATAATCTGTATTTTCATCATCAGAAGATGTATCACTCCACTTTTTCAAGTTTTCAATTATTTTTTCACATTCTAATCCCTGATTATATGTTTGTGGGATACTAAAAAATGTTTCTTTTGCATTGCCAAGTATGCCAATCCAATCACGCTCCACCGTCCATGCAGCATTTTCATCATAAATACCGCTACAATAGCCATTGTATTCTGCCTGTGACGAATACGCTGTCATCTTGTTAAAAGACTTCATACCCGTATTATTGGTAAGTCCTTTGTCATCCATATAAGACATCAACGCAAACATTTCCATTTTCGTTGCATTATTAGGATCAACATCTTTCACACGCACCTCATAATCTCCTACCTTAACAATCGGATCTTGTTCCGTAGAAGAATCTGCATACATAGCAATATACCCCACATTGCCAACAGCAGTAAGACCTATTCTTTTCCCATTATCAGAGGATTCAGAAAGTGATGTTGCACTACCCATACTCGCAAAATCATCACCTGAAGTTTTCCCTCTGGTGGCTCGTCCTTTGTTTGGTACATCATAATTTTGTGCATAAAACGAACCTACACCGTTGATACCCATATTACTCCTTTCCGCAACTTATCTGTCAGTCAAAGTTGCACCGCTTCCCGGAAAGGTCCAAGCGGTTTAGTATATTTTATAGCAAATGGCGTCTATTTTCACCTCACAAAAAACAGACGCCATTCATACTCAGGCTTCTTTCATTTTATAGGCAATTAAAATTATTCCATACACTCATAAAATCTCTTGAATGATAAATAACCAGCCAAATTACCTGCATCATATTGTGCCTGCATAAATTCCTTAACCAATGCCTTGAAATCCATCTTGGTATTCATGCTCTCTGCATCATACGTCAAATCGCCATTTACACCTCTGGAGGCAGTAAGAAAATCTCCAAATCCATTTTTAGTCTGTCCTGTAAGGTCAAGATATGTAGAATATGCCAGCATATCAATATAGCTTGCATTCTCCGGTTGTACCTGTGTAGGATTCACAAAGTATTCTGTTTCTTCTCCATCCTTACCCCAACGCTTTACCATGTACTGCGGATTGCCATCTGTATAGCCATCTGCCTTAAATACAGATACACTACTTCCATCCGGGTAACCAACAGAAGTAAGTGCTCTGTTTCCTGAATCCTCGTCGGTCATTTTCAGATTAATGCAAGAACCTGTACTAAAAGAACTTGCTACCTGATTAGAGTTCCGATTCACTCTGTTGCCTAAATAGTTGACGCCGCCCATAACACCGCCAATTCCTGAAATTGACATATAATCTCCTTTCTGCAATCCATCTGTCAGTCCGGATTGCACCACTTCCCGAAAGGTCCAAGTGGCTTACTTTTATTAACATAAAAACAGCGTCTACTTTCATATTCAATCCGTTGAAAATAGACGCCATCCTTAGCTTATAATAGTTATCGGCAAATATTTATTTTTCTTAACCTTATGGAACAAAACCCTGTCTGAATGGGAACAAAAGATGAAATTAGAGTGATACATCAATCTTTACTGCCTTTTTTGATTCTCCAAAATGCTTCTTTTCCAACTCAAACATTTCTTCTAATACCTTTTTTTCGGTTTCTAATGCCACACTATGCTGAGTGTCTTTCATGGTATTTCCGGCATTATCTACGATGTTATCATCTTCCGATATATTCGGCACAACTTGAGTCTCATTATCGCTCTCTGCATTTACTTCTGAATTTTCATCAGCTCCACCTACAAGCTGTTCTTCACGCAACTGGGCTTCTGCCTGTTTCGCTTCCATTACTTCTTCTTCCGTAGGCGGTTCCTTAAACTCAGCACTCTTTGTAAATGTATGAAAAATCTGTGCTGTTTTAGTGGTATCACCCAATATTCTTTGTGCTTCTTTTAATTTTTCGCTCTTGGGAATATTAGGATTATTAACAATCGACTTTAGTTCGGACAATTTGCCATTCATCCTGTTCACATGAAGTCTTTCCGCTTCTTCCTTCGTTTTACAGTTTTTCAGCTTTTTCTCATAGGCTTCCTGTTCCATTCTGTCAGCCTTATACTCCATATACATCTTAGGATCTTTTGCACGGAGTTTATCTTCTTCTGCCGGACTTAATTCCTGACCACTTTGAATCTTCGCATAAATGGAACTATATTCATTTCCTTCACGCTCTCTTTCAAGCTGCTCCTGATACATTTTTAGCTGCTGTTCTTCCGGAGATAATTCTTTTACTTCTTTTTTCAAGATATTGCCAGACGATTTCTTTTGCTCCCATTTCTGAGTCATTTCCAGCATTTTCCCTGCATTGTAAATGGTTCCTGTAATCATTGTCTGCCTCCTATCCCTTGAAATCAATCGTTGTTCCAAGATACTTTTCAGCATCCGTCTTTACAGTATCTGCCATCTGTAAATAGTTATAGTCATCTATCTTTTTTTTCAATTCCTCAATAGAATTTGCTGTAATTACTACTTCCTGTGAGTCCTTATTCTTAAGCCTTTTCTCTTCGAGCTGTTCTTCCCGTTCCTTTTTCTCAGCTTTTTTCCGAGCCGCTTTCTTTTCTTCTTTTTTCTCGGCTCTTTGCTTTTCCAATCTATTCGCTTGGTCTTTAAAAGACTTATCCATAACTGCAAAGAATGAAGATGCACCATTATCGTTTACCTGCATACCAAATCCTTTGATATT